>ENA-OURV01000575-OURV01000575.1-human-gut-metagenome-genome-assembly--contig:-NODE-575-length-31626-cov-6.155237_pt1 | contig 31626 bp, 32 predicted proteins | sample MGYA00242141_ERZ509072 | MGnify/ENA primary metagenome ERZ509072 (study PRJEB26280, sample SAMEA2338763) | human gut metagenome | biome: human gut; feature: human-associated habitat; material: faeces... | reverse complement strand
ACTGGGGGAGAAAACCCGGAAGGGGAAGGGGGATTGCAGCCGGGCTGCCCCCCTTTCCCTGGGTTGTCTCCCCAAGCATCCGGTAAACCCGTACTGCGTGGGTGGAGCACGCAGAGCATAAAAGACAACACAAAAGCAAACGGTCACCAAAGGGCAAAACTGGAAGATAAGCCACCCCGGAGGAAATGGCTGCAAGATAAAAGAGCCATATTTCACCGGCAGAATCCACAGGATTTCATCCCCATTCTTCCCGGTTTTGTGCGGTTTGAATCGGATTCTGTTAAGAATCGGGGAACATTCTTTTAATCACGGCTTTTTCGTGTATTTGTCTTGACGTGTAAGGGATTTTTTGATACAATGAAATAAATATGGGTATGCTCACAACTGCCCATAGGCTTCCAAAAAAGAAACAGGAGCTTGACGCTTGGACGTCAAACAGGATATATGAACAATCGGGAACAATACAAACGGATCGTTTACTTTTTTTCCACGCTCATCATCGTTGCGCTGCTGACGCTGGAATTTGCATTTACATGGTACACTGCATACAGCGACGTGATCGCTCTGCCCTTTTACCGGCGGGGCAACTGGGTACTGGTGCTGATCTATGCGGTGCTGTTTTTGATTATTCTCAAAGCCTCCGGGGGGTATAAGGTGGGGTATCTGAAGCGGGGAGATATGCTCTACTCCCAGATTTTATCCCTGGGGTTTGTGAACGCCATTACTTATTTTCAGATCAGCCTGATCGGCAGACACCTGATGCCGGTGAAGCCCCTTTTGTGGATGACGCTCATCGACCTGGTACTGCTGATCTGCTGGGCGGTGCTGTCCAACCGGTTCTACTTCTGGCTGTATCCCCCACGGCGGCTCATCATCGTCTACGGCAGTCAGTCCGCCGCCCAGCTGGTCATGAAAATGAGTGAGCGGGTGGACAAGTATATGATCTGTGAGTCCATCAGCATCGAGGCAGGGCTGGATCGGATCAAGCAGGAAATGCGCCGGTTTGAAGGGGTCATTATCTGTGACATCGCCGGGGCGGAGCGGAACGATCTGGTGAAATACTGCTTTGAGACCTCCACCCGGGCGTATATCGCCCCGAAAATCTCCGATATTATTCTCCGGGGGGCGGAGGATATCCGGCTCTTTGATTCCCCCCTGCTGCTGTGCCGGAATTATGGTCTGACCTTTGAGCAGCGGCTTGCAAAGCGTACCTTTGACATCTGCGCAAGCCTTGTGGGACTGATCCTGCTTTCTCCGGTGATGCTGGTCTGCGCACTGGCGGTCAAATGCTACGACGGCGGCAGCATTTTCTACGCCCAGACCCGGCTCACCAAGGACGGCAAGCCCTTCCGGGTGCTGAAATTCCGCAGCATGATCGCAGACGCAGAAAAGGACGGCAAGCCCCGGCTTGCAGGAGAGGATGACGACCGGATCACGCCGGTGGGAAAATTCCTGCGGAAGTGCCGGCTGGACGAGCTGCCCCAGCTCATCAACATCCTCAAGGGGGAAATGTCCGTGGTAGGCCCCCGGCCGGAGCGTCCGGAGCTGACGGAGGAATACTGCCGGGATATGCCGGAATTCCGCTATCGGCTGAAGGTAAAGGCAGGGCTGACGGGCTATGCCCAGGTGACGGGTGTATACGATACTGTGCCCTTTGACAAGCTGAAAATGGATCTGATGTATATTGAGCATTACTCCATGCTGATGGATCTGCGGATCATTCTGATGACCATCAAGACCATGATCCTCCCCGGCAACACCAATGAAAAGCGACACATTCTTCCTGCAAGGGATGCACATAAAACGGACCGGGAACAGCAATAACCGGAAATCGAAGGCGGCACTGTCCGGAGAGGGAACAGACCGCCGAAGGAAAGGAGCGCGGCGGAATCGCCGCAGCAGAGCATGAAAACAACCGCAGTCATTATGGCAGGAGGCAGAGGCGAACGCTTCTGGCCCAAGAGCCGCACCAACCTGCCCAAGCAGTTTTTGTCCCTGACCAGCGACGGGGAGACCATGATCCAGAAAACCATCAAGCGGCTGGCGCCCCTGGTGGAAACGGAGGATATTTTCGTGGTGACCAACGCCGCCTACAAGCAGCTCGTTCATGAGCAGCTTCCCCAACTGCCCCAGGAAAACATCCTGGCGGAGCCCATGGCACGGAACACCGCCCCCTGTATCGCTCTGGCGGCAGCGGTGATCCGGAAGAAGTATGAGGACGCTGTGATGCTGGTGCTGCCCTCGGATCATCTGATCCAGTATGAGGAAATGTACACGGACACCTTAAAGCAAGCCATCCGGGTGGCAGAGCAGGGGGACAATCTGGTGACCATCGGCATCACCCCCACCTATCCGGAAACCGGCTACGGCTACATCAAATTCCAGCGGGGCGGGGAGGATCTGCCCGGCGGCGTGTACCAGGTGGACTGCTTTGTGGAAAAGCCGGATCTGGACACCGCAAAGAGTTACCTTGCCTCCCGGAAGTATCTGTGGAACAGCGGCATGTTCGTGTGGAAGGTCTCCACCATCACCGGGAATTTCCGGAAGCTGATGCCGGAGCTGTACACGGGCATGGACGCCATGACCGAAGCATACGGCACCCCGTCCTTTGACCAGGTGCTCCACGATCAGTTCGCCGCATTCCCCTCCGAATCCATCGACTTCGGGGTGATGGAAAAGGCGGAGCATATCTACACCCTGTCCGCAAGCTTCGGCTGGGACGATGTGGGCAACTGGCTGGCGCTGGAGCGGATCAACCAGACCAACGAATACGGCAACTACGTCACCGGGGACGTGATCACCATCAACACCAGCCGCAGCACCATCTGTGGCAGCAAGCGGCTCATTGCCGCTGTGGGCATCGAGGATCTGATCGTGGTGGATACGGACGATGCAGTGCTGATCTGTGCAAAGGACAGCACCCAGGATGTCAAGAAGGTTATCGAAAATCTCAGGATCTGCAACCGCAGAGAACTGATTTAATGAAAAGAGAGGGTATACACATGAAAAACGCACTGATTACTGGTATCACCGGACAGGACGGTTCTTATCTGGCAGAGCTGCTGCTGGAGAAGGGCTACAACGTATACGGCATCATGCGCCGCAAGAGCGTGGTGGACTACGGCAACGTGGATCACATCAAGGACAAGCTGCACTTTATCTATGCGGACATGACCGATGAGATCTCCCTGATCAACGCAATGCGGATCTCCCAGGCGGACGAGGTGTACAACCTGGCGGCACAGTCCTTTGTGGCAACCAGTTGGGAGCAGCCCCTGGCAACCGCAGAGATCGACGCCATCGGCGTGACCAACATGCTGGAGGCTATCCGCACTGTCAAGCCCTCCTGCCGGTTCTATCAGGCATCCACCTCTGAAATGTTCGGACTGGTACAGGCAGTGCCCCAGTGCGAAACCACTCCCTTCTACCCCAGAAGCCCCTACGGGGTTGCAAAGCTGTACGGCCACTGGATCACCAAGAACTACCGGGAAAGCTACGGCCTGTTTGCATGCTCCGGCATTCTGTTCAACCATGAATCCGAGCGGAGAGGCAAGGAGTTCGTGACCCGGAAGATCACCGACGCTGTGGCACGGATCAAGCAGGGGGTTCTGGATCACGTTGAGCTGGGGAACATGGACGCAAAGCGGGACTGGGGTCACTCCAAGGACTATGTACGGGCAATGTGGCTGATGCTGCAGCAGGATGAGCCGGACGATTACGTCATTGCCACCAACGAGACCCGGACTGTGCGGGAATTTGTAGAGATCGCCTTTGCGCAGGCAGGCATCCAGGTACAGTGGCAGGGCACCGGCGTGGACGAGATCGGCATCGACAAGGCAACCGGCAAGACCATCGTCAAGGTAAACAAGGACTTCTTCCGTCCGGCGGAGGTACAGCTGCTGCTGGGGAATCCGGCAAAGGCGGAGGAAAAGCTGGGCTGGAAGCGGGAGATCTCCTTTGCAGAGCTGGTACAGCGCATGGTGGACAATGACATGGCGCTGGTGGAAAAAGAGCTGAAAGTGGCTGCACTGTAAGAGGACACGGCTTTGAGAATTGCATTTGACGCAGCGCCGCTGCTGGACGAGCATATGTCCGGCGTGGGGCACTGTGAGGCTGGGCTTGTGCTTGCCTTGCAGCGGCTCTACCCGGAGCATGCCTATATATTCAACTATTTTTCCGTCCGGGGCAGCGCCGGGAAGCGGCAGCGGCTGTCCCCCTACATGCTGCCGGGCAGTGAGACCAATACCCCCACCTTCTCCCCCCTGGTGTACCGGATGATGACACAGTTCATCCCGGTGCCCTACCGGTGGTTTTTCGGGAACAAGGCGGACATTACCCACTACTTCAACTACATTGTACCCCCGGGGGTATCCGGCAGAACCCTGGTGACGGTGCATGACATGGTGATCCGGGCGTTTCCGGAAACCATGCGTGCCCGGACAAAGACCCTGCTGCGGGTGGGACTGGAGCGGTCTATGAAGCGGGCGGATCGGATCATCACCGTATCGGAGTTTTCCCGGCAGGAGATCCTCAAATACTACCCCAGATACGAGGACAAGATCCGTATCGTCAAGTGCGGAGTGGATCTGGACAAGTTCCAGCCGGCATCCCCGGAGGAGATCGAACGGGTGCGGAGCAGCGTGGGACTGCCGGAGGAATATTTCCTGTTTATGGGGAATGTGGAACCGAGAAAGAACCTGCTGCGGCTGATCCAGGCTTATGCAAAGCTGTCGGAGCGGATGCCCCAGGTGCCGAAGCTGGTAGTGGCAGGGGCAAACGGCTGGCGCAACAGCGAGATCTATGAATCCGTCCAGAAGCCGGAGCTGATCGACCGGGTGCAGTTTACCAACTACATTCCGGAGGGGGATCTGCGGGGACTGGTGTGCGGCGCAACCGCATTTCTGTTCCCGTCGGTGTATGAGGGCTTCGGGATCCCGCCTCTGGAGGCAATGGCATGCGGCGTACCGGTGATGGCATCCAAAACCGCATCCCTGCCGGAGGTAACGGGGGACTGCGCCGTGCAGATCGATCCCTATGACCTGGACAGCATGGCGCAGGGCATGGAACAGCTGTACACGGACGCTGCTCTGCGGCAGGATCTGGCTGCCCGGGGACGGGAGCGTGCAAAGACCCTGACCTGGGACGCTGCGGCGCAGGATCTGATGCAGGTGTATCAGGAGCTCATATAAGGAGGCACCCATGGCAGGACTGCGGATCTTGCAGGTGAATAAATTCTATCCTCCCCACATCGGGGGCATCGAAACCGTGGTGCAGCAGGTGTCCGAAGGGCTGAAGGATCGGGCACAGGTGTCCGTACTGGTATGCCAGCCCCGGGGCAAGGGCATCCGGGAGGAATACGGCGGCGTATCCGTCACCCGGTGCAGCACCTGGCGGACGGTGGCATCCTGTCCTGTATCCTTTTCCTTTTTCCGGGCATTTCGCCGGATGGCAAAGGAGGCGGACGTGATCGAGTGCCACCTGCCCTTCCCCCCGGCGGATCTGGCATGCCTGCTGTCCCGGACAAGGAAACGGGTGGTCATCGCCTGGCACAGCGATGTGGTCAAGCAGAAACGGCTGCTGACGCTGTACAAGCCCATTCTCCGGCGGTTTTTGCGCCGGGCGGATGCCATCATCGTTGCCACACAGGGGCATATTGACAGCTCCGCCTTTTTGCAGCCCTATCGGGACAAGTGCGTGGTGATCCCCTACGGCATTGACACTGCCGCTTATCTGCATGCCCCGGCAGCACCCATTCTCACGGAAAAGCTCCAGGGCAAGCCCTTGAAAAAGCTGCTGTTTGTAGGGCGGCTGGTATATTACAAGGGGGTGGATGTGCTGCTGCGGGCATTTGCCAGGACGGAGGGCTGCGCCCTGTTTTTGGCGGGAGAAGGGGTGCTGGAGCCGCAGCTGCGGCAGGAGGCACAGGAGCTGGGAGTGGCTGACCGGGTCTTTTTCCTGGGCAGGCTGTCGGACTCGGATCTCCGTGCCGCCTTCCGGGACTGCGATCTGTTCGTGCTGCCCTCGGTGGCAAACAGCGAGGCCTTCGGCATTGTGCAGCTGGAGGCCATGGTATACGGCAAGCCGGTCATCAACACCGCCCTGCCTACGGGAGTGCCCCTGGTGAGCCTGGACGGGGAAACCGGGCTGACGGTGCCCCCGGGGGATGAAAACGCCCTGGCGGATGCCATCCGCACCTTAGCGGAGGATGATGACCGCCGGGAAGCATACGGGGCGGCGGCACAGCGCCGGGTGCTGGAGGAGTTTGAGCTGCACAGCATGATCGACAGGGTGTACCGGGTTTTGGCGGATCACACCGAAACAGAAGAAAGGGGCATGGACAAATGAACACGCTGGTCATCGGCGGCGGCGGCTTTGTGGGAGCCTATCTCATTGCGGAGCTGAACGCCGGAGGGCATCGGGTACATGCCACAAAGCTGCCCGGAGAGGAGATCCGGGGCACCTGTACCATACATGATCTGGATATTTTACAGCCGGAGGCGGTCAGCGCCCTGCTGGAGCAGCTGAAGCCGGACTGGATCTTTCATCTGGCGGCGCAAAGCTCCGTGGCGCTTTCCTGGAAGCGGCCCCAGCTGACGGTGGACGTGAACATTAAGGGCACGCTGAACCTGCTGGAGGCGGTACGGCAGCTGGCGCATCAGCCCAGAGTGCTGCTGATCGGCTCCGGAGAGGAATACGGACCGGTGCACTGCTGCCCGGTGGGGGAGGATACCCCCCTGCATCCGGGAAATGTATACGCCGCCACCAAGGCGTGTCAGGGGATGCTGGGGGAGATCTACGCCAAGGCATACGGTATGGATCTGCTCTGCGTCCGGGCGTTCAACCACGTTGGCCCGGGGCAGGCACCCATGTTCGTGGTGTCGGATTTCTGCCGGCAGACCGCAGCCATTGAGCTGGGGCAGCAGGAACCGGTGATCCGGATCGGGAATCTGTCTGCGAAGCGGGATTTCACCGATGTGCGGGACGTGGTGCGTGCCTATGTGCTGCTGGCGGAAAAGGGCATCGCCGGCAGGGTCTATAACGTGGGCAGCGGCAAGGCGGTGGAGATCCGGGGGATCCTGGATCTGATCCTTGCCCAGTCCGGTGCGAAGATCCAGGCGGAAACTGACCCGGCAAAGCTGCGGCCGGTGGATGTACCGGTGGTGGAGGCGGATATCCGCCGGTTGCAGGAGGATACGGGCTGGCAGCGGCAAATCCCTCTGGAGCAGACCATCCGGGACACCCTTGCCTATTGGAGAACAGAATTGGCGAAGTAAGAAACAGCCGGGGAGCAGACGCTTTCCGGCTGTCTTGACAACGGCAAGGTTTTATGCTACTGTTAGATGGGGAAAACACGTTGAAAGGATACGGAAACCATGAGAAATATGAAACGGGCGGCAGCTCTGGGCGCAGCACTGGTACTGTGCGTGAGCTGCTTTGCAGGCTGCGGCAGTAAGGACAGCAGCGGCAATACAAGCAATCCCACCTCCAGGACAGCCATGGAGGATCTGGACTACGGGGCGACCCTGCGGATCGACAAAAAGGCATACGGGGTGCCCATGCAGTACGACAAGCGGTTTTTTGAGGATGAGGCATCCTTGCAGGTGATCGGGAACTACTACCGTTCCATTGCGGAAAATGATTCCGCCCTGTTTGAACAGGTGCAGCTGCCGGCGTACCTGGATTACACCATCAAGACCGTGCACAAGTCGGAATTTACCACGGCGGAGCTGGTGCAAGCCACCCACGATAGCTGGAAGGAGCATATGGACGGGGACTTTGCCATTTCCCTGGTGGATATTGTAGGCTGTGAGGTATCCAGAACCTATACGGGGATCACCACCATTCTGGATATGCTGGACAGCATCCAGGAGGGCATCTCCGGGAAGATCGACGTGATCTATGAGCTGACGGTGGACGTATATCTGACCCCGGCGGACAGCGGCATTGTGGGAGTAGAAACCCAGACCAAGAAGGAGGGACAGGTGCTGTTCCTGTTCCATGTGGACGATCAGTGGTACCTGATCTACAACTAAGGGGAGAAGCATGAAGGGGAAATTCGTCAGAGCCATGGCGGTGGCGCTGTGCTGTGCCATGCTTGCCGGATGCGGCAAAAAAGAGGAGGGCGGCAGCCTGGAGTACCAGGGCATTGCCGTGACCTTTGACCAGAGCAAGATCGTGCCGGAGGCTGCAAAGCAGGTTGCCGGAGTGTATTACGCAGTGGAGAAAAAGGATGCGGCGCTGTACAAGAGCCTGCTGTGCAACGAATACCTGGCGTATACGGAGCAGTACTGGCAGCAGACCGGATATACCTATGACATGCTGTTGAGCGCCCTGTACAGCCAGACGGCGGATCTGGTGGGGGGCGACTACAAGGTCACAAAGGTGGACATCACCCAGGTGGCATGCGACGAGGCTGCCAAGGCGGTGGCGGAGAAGCTGGATCAGGTGTCCAACCAGTTGTGGAACAAGCGGGCAAGCGCCTACTGGGTCAGCTATGCCACCGTGTACAGCAATGTGACCATCGAAGCCCTGGAGGGCGGCAGAAGCTATACTATGAAAAACAACGCAGTGTATGTGATCCAGAACGGAGACAGCTATCTGCTGGCTCTGGAGTGGGGATCCTAAGGAGGAAGAAGCATGAAACGAGGCATGCTTGCGGCGGTGCTGGCAGCAGCCCTGCTGCTGGGAGGATGCGGCGGCGGCAGCAGCGACAGTACCCCTGCCACCACAGAGGCGGCAGAACAGATGCAGGTGCTGTACGACAAGGAGGCACTGGATCCGGACTGTGCAGCAGTCACGGAGCGATACTTCCAAGCCATTCAGGAGCAGGATTTTGACGCCTACAAGGCATGCATCTTCCCGGTGTATTACGAACACATGGAGCAGATGCTGCAAACCAATTACCAGTACGGCATGGAGCAGTCCTTCCGGAAGCGCTGTGCCGGATTCCTGGGGAAGGGGCATGCCAGCTATCAGATCACCAGTCTGCAAATGGAGTATGCGGCGGAGGAATCCCTGGACAGCTATTTTTCCTCCATGGAAGGCATATTCGGGGCGGAATTTCAGAAGGATATCCAGGATGCCATGGAGGAGAACCATGTGATCCTGTTCACGCTGAAGGTGAGATTCGACAACGCCGGTGAGGAGCAGACCCTGGTGCAGGACAATGAACTGATCCTGGCAAAGGCAAAAGCGGACGGAACGTATTATGTATTCGGGTGATTCCACTTTTCCACATGTGGAATGTTGAAAACAAGCAGGAGGATGCAAACAGGTGAAAAATATTCTATTGGTGGGACTGGGTCGGTTTGGCAGGCACATTGCCCAGGAGCTGCACGCACTGGGGCATATGGTACTGGCGGTGGATCGGAACGAGGAACGGGTGAACCGGGCGCTGCCCTTTCTGACCAATGCCCAAATCGGGGACAGCACCAGTGAAGCCTTTCTGTCCAGTCTTGGCGTGGGGGATTTTGACGTGTGCATCGTCACCATCAGCCACGATTTTCAGAATTCTCTGGAGACCACCTCCCTGTTAAAGGAGCTTGGGGCAAAGCTGGTGGTATCCCGGGCGGAACGGGACGTACAGGCAAAGTTCCTGCTGCGGAACGGGGCGGATCAGGTGGTGTATCCGGAGGAGCAGATGGCAAAGTGGACTGCCATTCGCTATACGGCGGATCACATTCTGGATTACATTGAGGTGGACGATTCACACGCCATTTTCGAGGTGGAGGTGCCGGAGGGCTGGCGTGGAAAATCCGTGGGACAGCTGGATATCCGGAAAAAGTACAACATCAACATTGCCGCCATCAAGCAGAACGGGCACATCAACGTGAACATCAATCCGGACACGGTACTGACCGGGGAGATGACCATGCTGGTGCTGGGAGAATACAAGGCGCTGCAAAAATACTTTCACTTATAAGCGCAAAAAGCCGCATCACAGGCTCTGTGATGCGGCTTCATTTATGCCGGAAGATCAGATGACCTTTGCCCGGTTCTTGGCACGCTGGGTATTGCTGAGGATCCGCTTACGGATCCGGAGATTCTTGGGGGTGACCTCCAGCAGCTCGTCATCCGCCAGGAATTCCAGGCAATCCTCCAGACTCAGATTAACGGGGGGTACCAGCCGGAGTGCGTCATCGCTGCCGCTGGCACGGGTATTGGTCAGGTGCTTGCGCTTGCACACATTCACCACAATGTCCTCCCCCTTGGGGGACTGACCCACCACCATGCCCTCGTATACGGGCACGCCGGCACCGATGAACAGATTGCCCCGCTCCTGGGCGTTATACAGACCGTAGGTGACGGAGTCGCCGGTTTCAAAGGATACCAGAGAGCCAACACTGCGGCGGGGGATATCCCCCTTGTAGGGCTCGTAGCCCTCGAACACGCTGCTCATGATGCCCTCCCCCTTGGTATCGGTGAGGAATTCGCTCTTATAGCCGAACAGGCCTCTGGCAGGAATCAGGAACTCCAGACGCATGCGGCTGCCCTGGGGATGCATGGATTGCAGCTCCGCCTTCCGGGTACCCATTTTCTCCATAACGCTGCCTACGCTCTCCTCCGGCACGTCGATGACCAGCCGCTCAATGGGCTCCATCTTCTTGCCGTGATCGTCCCGGAACAATACACGGGGGGTGGACACTGCCAGCTCGTAGCCCTCCCGGCGCATGTTTTCGATGAGGATGGACAGGTGCATTTCCCCCCGTCCTGCCACCAGGAAGGAGTCAGTGGAGTCGGTTTCGCTGACCCGCAGGGAAACATCCTTCAGAAGCTCCTTGAACAGCCGGTCACGAAGCTGACGGGAGGTGACGAACTTGCCGTCCCGACCTGCCAGGGGACTGTCGTTGACGGAGAAGGTCATTTCCACCGTAGGCTCGCTGATCTTGGTGAAGGGCAGAGGCTCAAAGGCACCGTTTTCACAGACTGTGTCCCCGATGGTGATGTTTTCGATGCCGCTGACCCATACAATATCCCCCACTGTGGCAGTTTCCACCGGTACCCGCTTCAGCTCCTGGATCTGCATCAGGGTCACCAGCTTCGCATTGTAAGGCTTTCTGGATTCGTGGTAATCCCCTACGGTGATTGCCTGTCCCACCCGGGCGGTGCCCCGCTCGATTCTGCCAATGCCGATTCTACCCACATATTCGTTGTAGTCGATGGAGGAGATCAGCATTTGCAGGGGAGCGTTCTCGTCCCCCTGGGGCGGCTCAATGTAGTTGACGATGGTATCGAACAGGGGAGTCAGATCCTCGCCCTCCTCGTACTGGCTCAGGGAGGCGGTGCCGGCTCTGCCGGAGCAGAACAGGATGGGGCTTTCCAGCTGTTCATCGTTGGCGTCAAGCTCCAGCAGCAGCTCCAGCACCTCGTCCCCGATCTCGTCCAGACGGGCATCCGGCCGGTCGATCTTGTTGACCACGATGATGATCTTGTGACCCATCTCCAGCGCCTTGGACAGCACAAACCGGGTCTGGGGCATGGGGCCCTCCGCCGCATCCACCAGCAGCAGCACCCCGTCCACCATGTTCAGCACACGCTCCACCTCGCCGCCGAAATCCGCATGACCGGGGGTGTCGATGATGTTGATCTTGATGCCGTTGTAGCATACGGAGGTGTTCTTCGCCAGAATGGTGATGCCCCGCTCACGCTCCAGGTCGTTGCTGTCCATGACACGCTCCGCTACATTCTGATTCTCCCGGAATGCGCCGCCCTGCTTGAGCATTTCGTCCACCAGGGTGGTTTTGCCGTGGTCAACGTGGGCGATGATGGCGATATTCCGCAGATCGTTTCTTACCATAATGGTCATCCTTTCCTGTTGCGGAGCAGTGATACTCCACAATACTTATACACATTTTTTGTTGAATATGTTCAAATTTCCTTTTCGTTTGGGCATAAGAAAAGCCTTGCGCTTTGCAAGGCGATTACATGAACCAATCCGGCTCAAAGCCAAGAAAATACCCGTTCTGGATCACCAGCGTGCCGGACAGACCCTCTTGCAGACCCTCGTAGGTACCCTCGTCCACAAACAGCACACGCTTGGTGCCGTTGTCCAGGAGGAATTCCGCCTCGAAGGCGTTCAGATGGTCGGGGGACCGGGCTGTGCCGGTTTTCAGCACGCCGCAGCGCATGCCGATGACCACCGCATGCAGGGATTCAGGCTCACCGGATGTGTGGGATGCGGGCGGTGCCGGAATCCGGCGCTTTTCCCGCCGCCTGGACAGGATCAGACTGCCGGCAAGAAAGCATCCGAGCAGCAGAACCACCAGCAGTGGGATCAGACTGCCCCAGGCAATGAGACAGGGCGTTACAGGCAGGTGCATAGCTTACCTCCGCTGACAATGAAAAAACTCCGATTTGATGTCGGAGTTTTTCTGGGTATTGGTGGGGGAAGATGGATTCGAACCATCGAAGCTAGAAGCAACAGATTTACAGTCTGCCCCCTTTGGCCACTCGGGAATTCCCCCATATATTACGCAGTTGATGGAGCTGGTGGACGGACTCGAACCCCCGACCTGCTGATTACAAATCAGCTGCTCTACCAACTGAGCTACACCAGCACTAGCGTGATAACATAAAATATTATATCACACGGCGCAGTGGTTGTCAAGCCTTTTTTTCGATTTTTTCAAAAAAATTTCGAGGCACGGAATACCTCATGCCTCGAAAGCTAATTGATTTACCGAATAACATCCTTGCCGCCCATATACATCCGGAGCGGCTCCGGAATCCGGACGGAACCATCCGCATTCAGGTTGTTCTCCAGGAACGCAATGAGCATCCGGGGCGGTGCAACCACCGTATTGTTCAGCGTATGCGCCAGGTACTTTTCCCCGTCTGCGCCCTTGACACGGATGCCGAGCCGCCGTGCCTGAGCATCCCCCAGATTGGAGCAGCTGCCTACCTCGAAGTACTTCTTCTGACGGGGGGACCATGCCTCCACGTCGATGCTCTTGACCTTCAGATCCGCCAGGTCGCCGGAGCAGCACTCCAGAGTGCGTACCGGGATATCCAGGCTCCGGAAGAAGTCCACTGTGTTCTGGTACAGCTTGACGAACCACGCCTTGCTGTCCTCCGGCTTACAGACCACGATCATTTCCTGCTTTTCAAACTGGTGAATCCGGTATACGCCACGCTCCTCAATGCCGTGGGCGCCCACTTCCTTCCGGAAGCAGGGGGAATAGCTGGTAAGGGTCTGGGGCAGGGACTCCTCCGGCAGGATGGTGTCGATGAACCGACCGATCATGGAATGCTCACTGGTACCGATCAGGTACAGATCCTCCCCTTCGATCTTGTACATCATGCCCTCCATCTCCGCAAAGCTCATAACACCGGTAACTACGTCGCTGCGGATCATGTAGGGGGGAATGAAATATGTAAAGCCACGATCGATCATGAAGTCCCGGGCATAGGACAGAATGGCGGAATGGAGCCGGGCGATGTCACCGCAGAGATAGTAAAAGCCGTTTCCGCTGGTTTTCCGGGCACTGTCGATGTCGATGCCGTGGAGCTTTTCCATGATATCCACATGATAGGGGACTTCAAACTCCGGTACAAAGGGATCCCCGAAGCGCTCCACCTCCACATTTTCGCTGTCATCCCTGCCGATGGGCACTGTATCGTCAATGATGTTGGGGATCACCAGCATAATCTTACGGATCCGTGCCTCCAGGTCGTTTTCCATCGCCTCAGATTCGCTCAGTTCCTTTGCGAGCTCCGCAACCTCCGCCTTCCTGGCTTCCGCTTCCTCCTTCTGTCCTTTTGCCATCAGCCCGCCGATCGCCTTGCTGATGGTTTTTCGCTGGTTCCGCAGTGCATCGCTCTTGACTTTCGTCTCACGATACTGCCTGTCCAATTCCACAACCTCGTCCACCAGGGGGAGCTTTTCATCCTGGAATTTCTTCTTGATATTTTCCTTCACCAGTTCCGGATTTGTCCGGATCAACTTCATATCGATCATGATTTTCTCTCCTGTATTGAATTTGTTCCACGTGGAACAATTTTGTTTCACACCATGCAAACCGCAGTGTTGCGTGCTTTCACTCAGTCAATTTTTTTGCAAGGGTTGCAAGATCGTCCTTGTCATAGTACTCCAGAATCAGCATGCCCTTCTTTCTGCCCTGATCCACCTTCACCTTTCTGCCCAGACTGCTGCTCAGGCTCAGCTCCATCTCCTTATAGTAGCTGTCCCGGCGCCGATCCGGCTGAAGCAGGTGCTCCTTGGGTGCTGCCGCCAGCTTTTCAATGGCACGAACCGTCAGCTGACCGTCCGCCGCCCGTGCAGCGCATGCAAGCATGGTTTCCTCATCCGCAAAGCCAGCCAGCGCCTTGGCATGGCCGGTGGTGATGGCGCCCTCCTGCAGGTACTGCTGAATCTGTTCCGGCAACTGCAAAAGCCGCAGGGAGTTTGCTACCGCCGATCGGGATCGACCCACGATCTGGGCGATGCCCTCCTGGGTCATACCAAACTGATCCATCAATTCCTGGTATCCCTGAGCCTCCTCAATAGGGTTCAGATTTTCTCGCTGCAAATTCTCGATCAGAGCAATCTGCATGGTTTCCTGGTCGGACATGGCTCGGATCGTCACCGGCACTTCCTCCAGTCCCAGCATCCGGGCTGCCCGCCAGCGCCGTTCACCGGCTACAATCTGGTAGGATCCGTTTTCCAGCGGGCGCACCAGGATGGGTTGGATCATACCATGCTCCCGAATAGAATCGGCCAGAGCAGCAATTGCCCCATCGTCAAAGGATTTTCGGGGCTGCTCCCGATTTGGCTCGATCTCCGCCACCCGCAAAGTGGACAGATTCTGTACTTCCGTCGTGTTGTCCGAGAACAGGGTCTCGTAGCCCCGTCCCAAACCGCCTTTTGCCATAGCCTACTCCTTTCTAACGCCCAAAAAGCCGACGTTTCTGCTGGATCACCAGGGGTTCTCCCAGAATCTCGTGCCCCAGCAGCTCATACGCCTCTGCGCCCTTTGAGCTCTTATCGTAATACATTACCGGCTTGCCATGGCTGGGTGCCTCAGAGAGCCGCACATTCCGGGGGATTTTTGTCTGGAACACCTTTCCCGGAAAGTATCGCTCCACCTCATCCACAACCTGATTGGATAAATTCAGCCGTGCATCGAACATGGTAAACAGGATTCCCTGGATATCCAGACCGGGATTATACCTGGATCGAACGATCCGCATGGTATCTGACAGCTGGGACAGACCCTCCAGCGCAAAAAACTCAGCTTCCATGGGGATAATCAGCTTATCGCATGCCACCAGGCCGTTCAGAGTCATCAAACTCAGGGACGGGGGACAGTCGATAAACACAAAATCGTAGTCCGTCCGACAGGTGAGCAACTGCATTTTTAACCGATTCATCCGGTTATCCAGCTCGATCATTTCGATCTCGGCGCCAGCCAGTGCTGAAACAGCCGGCACAACACTTACATTGGAAAACTCGCTGTCGAGGATCGCCTCCTGAATCCGTGCTTTTCCAAGCAGCACATCATAGGTGGACATCTCCAGACCCTTTTTTTGTATGCCAAATCCAGTGGTGGTATTGCCCTGGGCATCGATATCCACACAGAGCACTTTTTTGCCCCGGGAACCCAGGTATGCAGCAAGATTTACAACCGTTGTGGTTTTTCCAACGCCGCCCTTCTGATTTGCGACCGCAAAAATGCGAGCCATCTTACCGCCTCCTTCCATTTCAATACTATTATAGCATGTGGAGGCGGTCTTGTAAAGGTGTTTGCAAAAAAATGTTCCACGTGGAACATTCCACATGGAACATGCAGACCGGTTATAATTGTTCCACGTGGAACAATTACTTCACAACCGGTATGTAGACACGATATTCAACAAAATCATCGTGCTGGATTTTCCGTGCATCAGCCTGGATTCCGGCCGCCTGCATAGTCTCCACCGCCTTCTGGATCGTATTTACGAAAATGCGCACGTTCTGAAAAAACGGGCTGCGTTGCCGATAGCTTTCCCGTTCCTTTTGCTGATGCAGCAGATCGGCTATAAGCTGCTCTGTTTTCTCCACGTTCAAATTTCGCTTGATGACCTGCCGCAGCACCGTCTCACGATCCTCCAGGGAGGAGAGCTTCAGAAGCGCTCTTGCATGCCGTTCCGTCAGCCCATACTTCAAGATCAGTGCCCGGTGGGGTTCACTGATTTTCAGCAGGCGTAGCTTGTTCGCAACGGTACTTTGGGCTCTGCCCAGTTTCACTGCCGCATCCTCCTGGGTCATGCCGTAGGAGGCGATAAGCCGCTGAATGGCTGCCGCCTCATCGAAAAAATTCAGATTCTGCCGCTGAATGTTCTCCACCAGTGACAGGATGGCAGATGTCCGATCCGAAACGTCGAAAACGATGCAAGGCACGGTTGGCAACCCAAGTTCCCTGGCAGCCCGGAGCCGGCGCTCCCCAGCGATCAGCTCGTACCCATCCGGCAGCTTCCGCACGGATAGCGGCTGCAAAAGGCCGTTCTGCTGAATGCTTTCCGCCAGCGAGAGGATTTCCACCTCCTCGAACTCCGTCCTGGGCTGATGCGGATTCGGCAAAATCTCCTCCGGTGCGACCTGGATCACCCTCGTTGTGTTCTTTTCTCTTGTAAAGCCTAGAAATGTCCCCATTTTCTGCTCCTTTCCACGGTTGTCCGTAATCCAATTGTAGCAGAAAATATGCCCCATTTCCAATACAAAAATCCGCTTACTTCAACGAAATAAGCGGATTTCCCAACATTTCCGGAGGTTAAATCAAGGGTTTTGCTTTGATCTGACCGCTGTTGCGAGGGTATTTGGTTGAAGTCTGCGATATTTTTCGGATGCAGATCAACCGCCTTGCATCCTCCTGTAGGGTGTAATCCACTGCCCTGGGACTTTCACCCCCAAGCAACTGCGCAGCACGAGCACCGTCCGAAGCATGCTCGGAGGGACCTTTCATGGCAATCATCATGCCGCCTGGCTTCACAAAGGGCAGACAGTATTCCGCCAAGGCTGGCAACGCCGCCACTGCCCGGGCAGTCGCCACATCAAACTGCTCCCGCAACTCCGGCCTTTTGGCTGCTTCCTCGGCACGTCCGTGGATACAACGAACCTCCAACCCCAGTTTTTCCGATAAAAACTGTAAGAAAACGATTCGCTTGTTGAGACTATCCAGCAGGGTCACATGCAGATCCTGCCGTAAAAGCAACACGGGCACGGACGGGAATCCGGCACCGGTGCCCACATCAATGAGGGCTGCGCCCAAGGGGATTTCTATGTATTTCGTCAACAGCATGCTATCCAGAAAATGCTTGACCAGCACATCCTCCGGAGCTGTCAGGGCAGTCAGATTCACGTTTTCGTTGTATTCCACCAGAAAAGAGGCGTAGCAGTCCAGTTTATCGTAGCATTCGGGGGTAAGCTCCAGCCCGTACCCCTCAAAAAGCGTCTTTGCATGCTCATAGTTCGGTAGCATTTTGTTTCCCCCTTTGTGACAGCCAGACCAGCAGCACGGAAATGTCCGCCGGGGATACCCCGGAAATCCGGCTTGCCTGTCCGATATTGATGGGTCGCTGACGATTCAGCTTCTCCGCAGCCTCCAACCTCAGTCCACGAACCTGGCTGTAATCCGCATCGTTTGGCAGCAGTTTCTCCTCCAACCCGCGCATTTGCGCCACTTGCGCCAGCTGCTTTTCGATATACCCGGCATATTTGATCTCCAGTTCCACCTGCTGTCCCACATCCTCCGGAAGTACGGGACGATCCGGGTCAAAAGGTGCCAGCATGCTGTAAGCCAGTTGTGGACGGCGAATCAGATCCGCCAGCTTACAACCGGTTGTAAGAGGCGTGGTACCATGGTTCGTGAGGAAATCCGCCAGAGCATCCGAAGGAGCAATGTTGCAGTGCTGCACCCGCTTGATCTCCCGGGAAATGGCGGTTTCCTTAGCACGCAGGGCAGCATATCGCTCCTCCGACAGCAGTCCGATGCTGTGACCGATCCGGGACAGGCGCTGATCCGCATTGTCCTGGCGCAAAATCAAGCGATATTCGCTGCGGGAGGTCATCATCCGGTATGGCTCGTTGCAGCCCTTTGTAACCAGATCATCGATGAGAGTGCCGATGTAGGCAGTGCCCCGATCCAGGATCACGGGCTCCTTACCCTGCACCAGCCGTGCGGCGTTGATACCTGCCATCAGCCCTTGCGCAGCCGCCTCCTCGTACCCGGAGCTGCCATTGAACTGACCGGCGCCAAACAAACCATGCAAACCTCGAAATTCCAGAGAAGGAGAAAGGGCGGTGGGATCACAGCAATCATACTCAATGGCATAGGCAGGCCGCATGATCTCCACATGCTCCAGTCCCACAATGGTGCGCAAAAACGCCAGCTGCACCTCCTCCGGCAGGGAGGAGGACATGCCCTGCAGGTAGTATTCATCCGTGTTCAGCCCCATTGGTTCTATGAACAGCTGATGCCGCTCCTTGTCCGGAAAGCGGACGATTTTGTCCTCGATGGAGGGGCAGTACCGGGGGCCGACGCCCTCGATTCTGCCGGAATACATGGGTGAGCGGTGCAGGTTCGCCCGGATCACTGCGTGGGTCTGAGCGTTGGTGTAGGCGATGTAGCAGCTGACCCGGTTCTGCATGTGGGAAGCATCGCTGGCAAAAGAAAACGGGACAATGTCCGGATCTCCGTCCTGCCGCTCCAGCTTGTCAAAATCGATGCTTCGGCGATGCACACGGCAAGGCGTACCAGTTTTGAACCGGCGCAGAGGAACATGCAAGGACCGGAGACTGTCCGAAAGCTGCATGCTGGGCAGTGCCGCATCCGGCCCGCTCTGGTAGGATGCTTCTCCCACATGGATCAGTCCCCGCAGATAGGTTCCTGTGGAAATCACAACAGCACGGGTAGCATACACAGTGCCAAGACGAGTCCGAATGCCACAAACGGCACCGTTTTCAGTCAGAATCTCCACAACCTCGCCCTGCTTGATATCCAGATTTGGCTCCTGCTCACAGACCTGCTTCATGTAACAGTGGTAGGCGACCCGATCCGCCTGCACACGCAGACTGTGAACAGCCGGGCCTTTGCCCCGGTTCAGCATCCGGCTCTGAATAAAGGTTGCATCCGCCGCCTTGCCCATTTCGCCCCCAAGGGCGTCGATCTCCCGGACAAGATGCCCCTTGGCGGTGCCGCCGATGGACGGATTGCAAGGCATATTCGCAATCTGATCCAGGGAGATGGTGAACATTGCGGTGCGGCATCCAAGCCGGGCAGATGCCAGAGCGGCTTCCACCCCCGCATGCCCCGCACCGATCACGATCACCTCATAGCATCCCAGTGGTTCCTCCATGTTTTCAACTCCAAACTGTGAAATGTTCCACGTGGAACATTTTTTGATCTTGTTCTCCATTGTTCCACGTGGAACAATTTCTTCTGCGCATGTTTTACACTGTTCCACGTGGAACATTTTCATTTCCCGACACAAAACCTTGCAAAAACCTGTTCTACAACCGCCTCTGTGGCTCGCTCTCCCGTCAGCTCCAGCAGCGTATTCGCAGCATCATCCAGCAGCACGGTAACGCAGTCCAGAGGTTCTCCGGAACGAACGGCGGCAATGGCAGCAGAGATGTGCTCCATGGCACGCTCCACACACAGATTCTGCCGCTCGTTGGATAGTACCCCAGCCTGGGGGTCGGGAGCATCCGACAGAAACAGAGCATGCAGGGCGGACGAGAGCTGTTCCATGCCCTCCCCTGTTTTTGCGGAAATGGGGATCACATAGGCAAAGTGGGCGGACAGTTCATCCGGGGTCAGAGAGGATCCTGCATCGCTTTTATTGCAAATGGCGACCGCCCGGCGCTTTCCGATCCGGGAAATCAGTTCCCGATCCTGGGGCAGCAGGGGAGAAGTGCTGTCGAACACCGCCAGAATCAACTCCGCCTCCTCCAGCCGCCGATAAGCGATCTCCACACCAAGCTGCTCGATCCGGTCGGGAGTATCCCGCAATCCTGCCGTATCCGACAGCCGCAGGGTCAGATCTCCCAGCCGCACGCTTTCCTCCACCACATCCCGGGTGGTGCCGGCAATATCCGTGACAATGCTCCGCTCAAAGCCGCTGAGCCGATTCATCAGCGTGGATTTTCCCACGTTTGGGCGCCCCACGATCACCGTGTTGATGCCTTCCCGGAGGATCCTGCCATAGTCGTAGGTGGATGCAATAGCAGACAGGTCTGCATGCAGAGCGGTAAGGGATGCGTCCAGAGCATCCGGTTCCACGCTGGGAATGTCCTCCTCCGGATAGTCCGCCCATGCCGCCAGATCACTGAGCAGCACCACCAGCTGATCCGTACAGCTGTGGATCCGCCGGAACACAGCCCCCTCCCGGAGGGAACGGGCGCACCGAAGCTGTGCATCCCCCTGGGCGGAGATCAGATCCATGACGGATTCCGCCTGGGTCAGGGACAACTTGCCAGCCAGAAAGGCACGCTTGGTGAATTCTCCGGGCTGGGCAGGCTCCGCCCCGGCGGCAAAGCAAAGCCGCAGCACCTGCCGGGACAGGAACAGCCCCCCGTGACAGGACAGCTCCGCCGTATCCTCCCCGGTGTAGCTGTGGGGGGCACGAAACACCGTCAGAACCACGTCATCCACCGGGTTTCCATCCTGATCCCGGACAGTGCCGTATGCACAGGTATAGCCCGCCATGCCGGACACAGGCTTGCCGTTGGCAGGGGTGAACACACGCGCCGCAACGGTAAGCGCATCCGGACCGGAAACCCGGATCACGGCGATCCCCCCCACGGCGTTGGGGGTGGAGATGGCTGCAATGGTTGACATAGGCTGCTCCTTTACACAAAAATGGACGGCAAGTGCCGCCCGTTTTCGGCGAACCGAAGTCCGCTTAAAATTCGATTTTTCCGTACAAGCCGGCGTTCAGTTCATCCTCCGGCTTGGGGCGCTTGTAGTCCTTCTCGAAGCTGGTGGCAAGATCCAGCTTTCTCGGCCCTTCCGGATTTTTCCGGCGGCGGTCACGGTCGTTTCTGCTCCGGCGCTCGCCGCCCTTCCGGGGGTTGGTGCTGGAGATGATGACCTTCCGGTAAGGCTCCTCACCGGTGGAATGGGAGGTGACGCCCTCAATTTCCGACACTGCGGAGTGAATGATCCGGCGCTCATAGGGGTTCATAGGCTCCAGAGTGGTGGATCGTCCGGTACGCAGCACGCTTTTGGAGATTTTCTTGGCAAGCTCAATCAGCGTCTTGCGGCGCTTTTCCCGATAGCCGCAGCTGTCGATGGTAATCCGGAAATAGTCCTTGTCCCCCTTGTTGGAAACCATGGAAGCCAGGTACTGAAGGGCATCCAGGGTCTCCCCCCGGCGGCCGATGATGGTACCGCTGCCATCCCCGTCAAAGGTCAGGGTCACGCCGCTTTCGGTGACTGTCATAGTGGATGCATCCGACAGACCCATGCTCCGGAGGATGGATGCAACGTAGCTTCTTGCATGCTCTGCCTTTGCGGCTTGCTCCTCTGTCAATTCCGCAGGGACAGCTTCCTCCGCAGGGGCTGCCTCCGGGGTTTCCGGAACAGTTTCCGCAACGGGTACTGCATCAGGCTGCACGGCCGGTTCTTCTGCCGGTGCCGCAGGCTGCTGGGGTACGGGGGCAGTAGGGGCTGCTGGCGCCTCCCGGACGGGAGTCTGCTGCATCATGGGCTCGTACTCTGCCTTGACTCTTGCCTCGCCCTTGAGCTTGCCGAACAGACCCCGGCGTGGCTGCTCTAAGATCTCAAACCGGATCTGGGAAGCCGGTGCGCCGAATGCGCTGACTGCCTGTTCCTGGGCTTCCTCCACGGTTTTTGCTGTAAAAATCTCAATCATACCAATGATAGATGGCGTATCCGCTGGGCGGCGCCATCTCCCCCCTTTCAGAATAATATGTCCGGTATGTATGACAACACCGCACAAAAGCTGTGCGGTATTGACGGTTTACTCGGTTTGATCATTGGAATACTTTTCTTCCATCCGCTTTCTGGCTTCGTTGATCCGCTGCCGGTTGTATTCCTGCAGCTCGGCACGGCTCATGCCTTCAGCTTCCTCCTCATCGGAGTAATCCACACGGTTGGCGGCACTCCGCTGCATCACAGCACGGCGGTTATCTCCGTTCTGCTCCGCCATCATAGTCTGCTGCTGTTCCATCATTCTCTGGTACAGCCCGGGCTTTTTCCGGCTTGCCTTTTCCCTTGCCTTTGCGGCGATCCGGGCGGAACGCTCCGGTGTAAAGTAATGGTTCAACGCCACAGTCTGGATCAGACTGAACAGGGAGGAGAATACCCAGTAGAAGCCCACGCCGGCAGGCATGGAGAACGCCAGCACTACGGAGAAGATGGGCATAATGTAGAGCATTGCGTTCATGCCCCCCATGCTGGGAGCATCCGGGTTCATTTTCTTCTGGCGAACCTGTGTGTAAATGGTCATGCCCAGCTGCAGCAGACCGGAGATAAAAGGAATGCTGGCAAGGGCAAGATTCGCTGCCGTCCAGCCCCCATCCGGACTGAGGGAGGGCTGTGCGCCCAGGTCGATCAGCCGCAGCACCGTGTAGTTGAAGCCGTGGATGGTATCAGTAAAGCCGGGCAGGCTGCTGAAAATATCCGGGTTGGACTTGGCATATTTCAAAATCACAAGCTCCGGACGGGAGGACAACGCCTTTTCCGTAATACTGTTCTGGGTGAGCCAGTCCGTCAGCAGGGTCTGCGCCTGGGACACATCCCCGCCAAGGCCGAGAATGTGGGTCAACGGACAGCATACCACACGCCACACGCCCATGATGATGAGCATGGTCAGCAGGGTGGGCAGACAGCTTGCCATGGGGTTGATGCCTTCCTCCTGGTAGATGCGATACTGCTCCTCCTGCACCTTCTGAGGATTGTTGGGGTACTTTTTCTTCAGCTTGGCAAGCCTGGGGTTGATGACCTGCATTCTTGCCATGTTCTTTTGCTGATTGTAGTTGACCGGGAAGGTCAGCAGTTTAATAATCAGGGTAAAGATAATAATGGATACGCCGTAATCCTTGACCACCTCGTAGACCACTTTCATGATCCAACCCAGTGGGATCGCTATCAAATCGAACAAATTGACCTCCTGTGGCACTCGCCTTACTCATTGTCTTGCGGAAAATCCGCCGGCGTATGCCTCCCCAGAATATCAAACTTCTGCGGCACAGGATCGAATCCACCCTTGCTCCAGGGATTGCACCGCAGCAGCCGCCAGATGGCGAGCCAGGAGCCACGGAGAAATCCGAACCGCTCCAGCACGCCCAGGGCATAGGCGGAACAGGAGGGGTAGTATTTGCAGCAGCGGGGCAGCAGGGGAGAAATCACCTTCCGGTAGAACCGGATCAGCAGCATCGCCGCCTGTTTCATTGCTTCTGCGGATCCCGTGCGGCAGCCGCCTGTAACTGGCGCAGACCCTTCCCTGCAAGCAGGGCGGTCAGCTCCGGCGACTTGATCTGCAAAATAGAGGACCGGGCAACGATCACGAGATCCACGCCGCAGGGCAGCAGCGCCTCCGTTTCCCGATACGCCTGGCGGATCAGCCGCTTGGCACGATTCCGGCAGACGGCGTTGCCCAGCTTCTTGCCAGCCGTTACACCCAGCCGGTTAAAGCCGAAGCGGTTGCGGCGCACATACAGCACCACATGCCGCAGGGGGATACAGACCCCCCGTTTGTACAGGGCAAGAAAGTCCTTATTCTGGTTTAACATTACCGTGTGAAGCATACAGTTCCTTTTCTCAGAATTCCGCGTTCTTCTGGGAATTTCATCAAATACAGGCAGCGAAACGCCGCCTAAATAAAAAGACCACAAGCATTGTTGTGGTCTGACTCGTTAGTAGGTCAATTTTGCTCTGCCCTTTGCTCTCCTACGAGCTAAAACCTTTCTACCGGCTCTGGTTGCCATTCTCTTCATGAAGCCATGCTCCTTTTTTCTGTGGAGCTTCTTCGGCTGGTATGTTCTTTTCATTGCTGTACCTCCTTTAGCGATTTATCATGCGGCATGCCGCAAAGTGAACAGTCAAGGCAATACCGCACAAAGCCCGCCTGGCGGCTTTGCACAGCATCTGCTGATGAATTTTCCGTCATTTCACACAGAAACTCCTTACAATACGCAAGTATTCCTGCGTCGTTTCTATGCAACCTGACGAAAAATTCCCCGGTGCATCTGCCGCACAAACTTTGTGCGGTGTTGCCTAAAAATTACCCTGTAAGCACAGAGAATTCTTGCACTAAACAATTATATCGTATCAGGGCGATTCTGTCAAGCATTTTTCTCAACTTTTTATGAAAAAGAACGATTCTGACGAATTTTCACAAAAAAAATCACCGGACTTGTACATGCACATACAAGAAACCGGCAAGAAGGGGGTGTCAGTGAGCGGTGTATACCGCAGAAAAGGAGGCGATTTTTATGACGGAACAGACAAAACGGATGCGCAGACAGTTTTGCAGTCTGTATGCAATGCTGGGGAATGTTTCCGAGGCAGCCCTCCGGGCAGGCTTTGACCCGGATACCGCATTTCAAAGCGGACTGGAAATTCTAGGAATGCCAGCCTATCAGCGACTGGTGCATCGGCTGACCAGAATGCCCCGGATCGACCCGAAACAGCAGGTGCATGTGGGACTGGAGCGGCTTGCTTTCGGCACTGCAAACGACGCACTGACCCTGCTTCTCAGCGAGGAGTCCTTGTCCGGGGAGCAGCTTTCCCGGCTGGATCTGTTCAATGTGTCGGAGATCAAAAAGGTGAAGGGCGGGGGACTGGAAATCAAGTTTTTTGACCGGCAGAAGGCGCTGGAGCGGATGTACGAGTATGCATCCTCCGCAGACAGCGGTGCCACTGCCCGTTCCCTGCTGGCGGCACTGGCAGGCGGAGGGGATGGGGAAGATGGAGTTTAAGCCCTTTTCCAAGAAGCAGTCCCTTGCCGCCGGCTGGTGGAGCCGCCGGGAAACCAGCGGTTATGACGCCATTATCTGTGACGGCGCCGTCCGAAGCGGCAAAACCACCGCCATGTCCCTGGGGTTTGTGAGCTGGGCTATGACCACCTTTACCCGGCAGAGCTTTGCCATCTGCGGCAGAACCGTCACCGCCCTGCGGCGGAATGTGGTGGTACCCCTGGTGGAAATGCTGGGAAATCTGGGGTTTACCTGCATTGAGAAGCTCAGCAAAAACTACATCGACATCAGCATGCAGGGGCGCTGCAACCGATTCTACCTGTTCGGAGGAAAGGACGAATCCTCCGCCGCCTTGATTCAGGGGATCACCCTTGGGGGGATCTTTCTGGACGAAGTGGCGTTGATGCCCCGATCCTTCGTAGAACAGGCCATTGCCCGGTGCTCTGTCAGCGGATCCAGGCTCTGGTTCAACTGCAACCCGGATCACCCCTACCACTGGTTCTATCGGGAATGGATCTGCAAAGCGGCGGAGAAAAACGCCCTGTACCTGCACTTCACCATGGAGGACAACCTGTCCCTGACGCCACGGATCCGGGCACGGTACCGGCGGCTTTACGCCGGGGTGTTTTACGACCGGTTCATTCTGGGAAAATGGACTGCCTCCAGCGGTCTGGTGTACCCCATGTTCCGGAAGGATGCCCACCTGTTTACGGAACCCCCTGCATGCACCCGGTTCGTGGTATCCTGCGATTACGGCACGGTGAATCCCACCTCCATGGGGCTTTGGGGAGAATCCGGCGGCGTCTGGTACCGGCTTGGGGAATACTACTACGCATCCCGGCAAACCGGCATTTCCCGGACGGACGAGGAGCATTATACCGCCCTGGAGCAGCTATGCAGCGGCAGAACCATTGACTGTGTTGTAATCGATCCCTCCGCAGCCAGCTTTATGGAGTGCATCCGCCGCCACGGCAGATTCCGGGTGATTCCGGCGAAAAATGACGTGCTCAGCGGCATTCGCCGGGTCAGCGACGCTCTGAAATCCGGCAGGATCCGGATTCACACAAGCTGCAAGGACTGCATCCGGGAATTCTCCCTGTATCAGTGGAACGAAAAGGCAGGCGGGGACGTACCCCTGAAGGAGCATGACCACGCCATGGACGATCTGCGTTATTTTGTCAGCACCATCCTTGCAAAGGAGGAAAAATCGCCGTTTTTCGTAGCATCTCTCACACGGGACAGGGGAATGTTCCACGTGGAACATTCCGGCGAAGTCTGTGAAACAACATAATTGTTCCACGTGGAACAATCGGGAAACATCGCTCATTTTGTCAGAACAGGAGGTTTACTGTGAAATCATCTGCCTCATCCGCCCCCGTGCTGATGCAGACTGTACGCCGGGAGTCATCCCTACGGCACAGGTTTGCCATTGATCCTGCGGAAAAAGCTCTGTACGAGGGGCTGCGGCATCAGATCCCCATCCTGGACGCTGCCATCACCAAGATCGTGCGTCTCACGGGGGGATACCGCATCACAGGTAAGAACAAAAGCGTCCAGAAGCAGCTGGAGCACTTTACGGAGAATGTGCCGGTTGGATTGACCGGCATGTCCCTGCCGGCGTTCACGGACTGCTTTCTGGATCATCTGCTCACCTACGGCAGCGCTGTGGGAGAGCTGCTCATCGACCGGGAGACCATGCAGGTTGCCGGACTTGCAAACGGAAGTCTCGCCGGACTGGAGGTGCGGCAGGGACGATCGCCGCTAGAGCCGGTATACATCCGGCACCAGGGGGAGGAGCAGCTGCGGCTGCCCTTTCCGGAGCTGATCGTTTACTCCGCCCTGAATCCGCCGCCGGGATCCCCCTACGGACGATCCCTTCTGGCAGGTCTGCCTGCCCTCAGCGGCATTTTACTCCGCATTTACGAGTGCATCGGTCAGAACTACGACCGTGCCGGCAGCATTCGCTATGCGGTTACCTATAAGCCTGGCGCAGACGGCACGGAGCAAGCCTTTGCCGCAGAGCATGCAAAACAGATCGCCCGGGAATGGAGCGATGGCATGGCGGCGGCAAGATGCGGCGAGATCCGGGATTTCGTTGCGGTGGGCGATGTGGACATCAAGGTCATCGGCGCAGAAAATCAGCTGTTCGACACCAATGTACCGGTGCGGCAGCTGCTGGAGCAGCTGGTGTCCAAGCTGTCCATCCCCCCGTTCCTGCTGGGCTTGTCCTGGTCCAGCACGGAGCGCATGTCCTCCCAGCAGGCGGATATCCTCACCTCAGAGCTGGAATATTTCCGCCGGCTTCTGACCCCGGTGATCCGGCGGATCGCCCGGCTGTATCTGGAGATCCAGTATGGTCTGGACGAGCCGGTGGACGTGGAGTGGGACAACATTAATTTACAGGACGAGGTGGAGCTTGCGGAGGCACGGCTCAAAAACGCACAAGCAAAGGAACTGGAACTGAAGCTTTTAAAGGAGGAAGCAAATCATGTATGACACCATCAAGCTGGAAAAGAGTATGTACAATCTGACGGGGAAGTCCTTCTCCCAGGCGCTGGAGGAGATGGATCCCACCACATCCTATGCGGATTCCCCCCTGGGAAAGCTGGACGCCTTTGAGCGTCAGCTGAAACGCTTTGACATTCATCTGAACGGCCCGGACTGCGATCGGGTAGAGAAATTCTTCACCACCACGGAAAGCGCCGTGCTGTTCCCGGAGTTTATCCGCCGGGCGATCCTGGCAGGCATGCGGGATTCCATTCTCACGGAGCTTGTGGCGGTGGAAACCAAGACCACTGCCCCCAGCTACACGCCCTTTAGCATCAGCGACGGCAACAGCGGCTTCTCCACCACCACCGATGAAGGAGCAAAGCTGCCTGCTACCGCCATTACCCTGGCAAGCACCGCCGTATCCATGACCAAGTTCGGCAGACTCATCACCGCCTCCTACGAGGTGATCCGGCAGCAGAAGCTGGACGTGTTTGCAGTGACCCTCCGCTCCATCGGCATGCGGCTGGCAAACGCCGTCACCAAGCAGGCGCTGGATACGCTGTACAACGGCACCACCCCCGCCGGTCTTGCCAGCACCTCCACCGGCTTTGGCTACGGGGATCTGGCGGCACTGTACGGCAAATTCACCGACTATGATCTGACCACCGTCATCACCACGCCGGAGCTGCTGTCCAAGATCCTTGCCATGAGCCAGATGGAGAACCAGCGCCAGGGCAAGCAGGGAGAGCTACTGCTGCCCTTTGGCGCAAAGCTGGTGAAATCCTCCCAGCTGTCCGGCAACAAGATCATCGGCATCGACAAGCGCTTCGCCCTGGAGCAGATCTCCTGCGGGGACATCATTCTGGAAACCGACAAGCTCATCGACTGTCAGCTGGATCGCATCGCCGTATCCGTCAGCGTGGGCTTCCGCACCCTGATGGGAGATGCAGTCAAGTCCATCAGCTGGACATAAGAAAACACCGCACAAAACAGCACGCTCCGGTCAGTTCTGATCGGAGCGCACTGCTATACGAAAGGAGAATGGATATGGAACAGAGCAAACTGCTGGAACAGCTGAACCGGTTTACACGCCGGAAGCATACCGCACAGGAGGTGTACATGTTTGACGTGATTCTGTGCGACAACGAGGTGGACCGGGACGGAGAATGCTTTACCAAGCAGGCGTTGGAGACCCTGTGCCGCCGGTTTGAGGGAGTTACGGGCATTTTCGACCACGACCCCAAGAGCAGCCGCCAGACCGCTCGGATTTTTGCCACGGAGCTTGTGGAGGATCCGGCACGGCGGACAGCATACGGGGCGGCGTATACTTATCTGAAGGCATGCGCCTATATGATCCGGACGGATTCCAACCAGGATCTGATCCGGGAGATCGACGGAGGCATCAAGAAGGAGGTCAGCGTGTCCTGCGCCGCCAAAACCAGCCGCTGCTCCGTCTGCGGCAGCACCGGGGCATGTGCCCACGAAAAGGGCAAGGTGTACGGGGGCAGGCTGTGCTACCGGGAACTGGAGGACATCAGCGACGTGTACGAGTGGAGCTTTGTGGCGGTGCCTGCCCAGGTGCATGCAGGAGTCACCAAGCAGTACGGTGCGTCCGGGGGCGAGGATCCGGTGCGGAAGGCGCTGCAAGCCCAGCTGGATGCCCAGCAGCAGGCGGTTGCCCTTGCCCGGCAGGATGCCCGGAAGCAGATTCGGCAGCTTCTGGCGGTGACGCATTCCAAAAGCGCAGCGGAAGCGGTGATGCAGAGCCTGGAGGGCATGGAGCTTGCCCGGCTGTACCAGTATAAGGACGCACTGCGCCGGGATTTCTCCCGACAGTGCGCCGCCCAGCTACAACCCGGGGAGCATGCACCCCTGGACAGCTTCAGAATGTGAGGTGCGGCATGAACCAGGAAAAAGCAAGAAGCATTCTCCGGATGTTCAGCGGCGTGGCAGACGTGAAGAGCCTGGATCCCCTTCTGGATGAGGCAACCGCCCAGGTGGAGCGGATGCTCCTGCCGGACGCAGACCGGGAGCGGCCCCAGCTGGATTATCTCTGCGCCGCACTGGCGAACCTGCGGCACAGTCAGATGCTTGCCGCCCAGAGCCAGCTGACCTATACCTACGCAGGCACGGTGGCGAAGGAATCCGACCGGGGGCAGAAGGTGCCCTTTGCCCAGGCACTGGCAGAGGAGTATCTGAAAGCCTGTGCGGATCTGCTGACCTGTCCCGCATCCCCCCTGATGCAGACGGGAGGGCAGTAGTATGGGTACCATTCAGAGCATTCTGACCCAGCTTTGCGATAGGATTGCCGCCACGGGAGCAGCCATCCGGCTGGCATACGACAAGATCCCCATTTCGGATCCCCCCTGCCGGTATATGACCGGGGCGGTGACGGCGGTGCAGCTGGCGTCCCCTTCGGACTATGCAGGGGGCAGTCTGTATCCGCTGAAATTACAGCTGGAATTTCACCTGCTGGCACCGGCGGAGGACACCCCCGGCATGCTGTATGACCGACTGGAGCAGCAGCTGATGACCCCGATACTGGACAGCGGCTACACGGTGATGCAGCTCCGGGCGGAGGCACCACAGATCCAGCCCAGGCTGAACAAAATGGAGCTGACCGCCCAGGTGACCCTGCTGTGCCGGTATCAGCGGAAGGAGGGGAGTGCATGACCCAGGTAACGGATACCGCCCCCAAGCTGTACACCCTGCTGCTGCCCACGTTCACCATGACCGTGACGGATTTCACCCTGTCCGGCGGCAGACAGCTCCGGGAGGAGTCCACAGTGGCGGACGACAGCCGGATGATCTCTCCGGGGGTGCGGCGGCATACGCTGACCCTCATGGGGTTTGTGCCGGATTCGGACGCAGCAGCCCTTGCCCCCAAGCTGGAGCAGCTTTGCAGCAGCAACACCGCCCTGACCTTTTCCTTTGCGGGGATGCACTTTGAGAGCCTGCACACAGAGCAGTATGCAGTGCGGCAATGCAAGACCCTGTCGGCGGCACAGGTGCAGCTGACTCTTGCCGGGGTGGGGGAGATCAGCCAGGTGACCGGGGAGGAGGATGCCACATGACCCCCACGCTGACCCTGACGGACGTATCCGGCAGCACCCTTACCGAGGCGGTGTGTCTGAGCTTCCGGCTGGAAAAGGAGCGATACACCCCCTTCACCATGCTGACCGCCCGGTTCCTCACCAGCCGCAGCGAGTTCGGGAATCCGGCGTCGGTGGCATTCCGGCTGGACAATCAGCTGCTGCACCAAGGGGTGCTGGACGGCTTGACCATGACGAAACAGAAGGGCATGCAGACCGTGCAGGTATCCTCCAGGGGCTTCACCAGTCTGCTGATGCAGAACCAGATGGCGGCAGGCATGCTCACCGGCGTGACCCTCCAATCCCTGATGGAGAAATACACCGTGCCGGGAGTGACCTATGAATCCGGCATTACCCAGACCAATTATGTGTGGGTGAAGGAGGGCACCAGCCAGTGGGATGCCATCGTGAACTATGGTTACAAGTACAACCAGGGGTACCCCTACATCAGCGGCGCCAACCAGGTGCGGCTCACCCGGAGCGATGGGACAAGCATCACCATCGGAGGGGATACTCTGCTGTCCACAGGCTGCGGACTGGATTACACCCGGATGGTGAGCCATATTCACATGGCGGACGCAGACGGCAATGCAGATGCGTTTTCCCTGGAGAATGCAGACGCCACCGCCCGGAACATTGCCCGACACCGGCAAATCTCCCTGGATTTGCAGTATGCGGCAAACCCGGCGGACTGTCTGGCGCAGAAGCTCCGGTACAGCATGCGTGCCTGTCAAGGCGTTCGGGCGGTGTATCCCGGCTATCACGGGGAGGATCTGGAGCGGCACATTACCCTGGGCAGCTTTGCCGCCGGGTATATTTCCAGAATGATCGTCACCGGGGCAGGGGGGCGGATCACCACGGAGGTGCATCTGTACCGGGACAAGTTCTGCAATCTGCCGGAAGCCACATAATGAATCCCGCCGGGGCATGTCTCCGGCGGGGTTTCTTTTTGCTTGTGTGTTATCTTTTATGCTCTGGGTGCTGTGGATACACTTTGCCGTTTTACCTTTTCAGTGACCCTTTCCTTGTGTGTTGTCTTTTATAATCTGCGTGCTGCGCTTACGCAGTACAGGTTTACCGATATCTTGGGGAGACAACCCGGGGGAAGGGGGGCAGCCCGGCTGC
>ENA-OURV01000573-OURV01000573.1-human-gut-metagenome-genome-assembly--contig:-NODE-573-length-31714-cov-55.205913_pt1 | contig 31714 bp, 20 predicted proteins | sample MGYA00242141_ERZ509072 | MGnify/ENA primary metagenome ERZ509072 (study PRJEB26280, sample SAMEA2338763) | human gut metagenome | biome: human gut; feature: human-associated habitat; material: faeces... | reverse complement strand
GTCGCTACCTTTTTGACCTCTGTGTCATCTTATGAGGGCGGTTGCGGATTTGAGGAGGAAATAAAATAACAAATACAACGTAATATAATCCAATTTTATAGTTTTCCTTTCTTTTATTTAGATCCATTCGTAAATATTCTTCGTGAATTGCCTGAACATATTTTTTTTGTTTTAAATGTTTTACGAAAAAATACTTAGCCGAAAAACATAATATTGTAACGCAAACAACAAGTGTGGAATTGTTTCTCAATTCATTAAATAATCGTACGGATAAAAAAAGCAATATGACTACTATATATGAGAATACAATCAAAAAACCTACTCCTATGTGATTATATACTTCATTGTCATTATATTCTATTTTTTGCTTTTCTAAAGAATATATTTTATAGATAACTATTTTCTGTAAGCAGTTTTGTATTGCTTTCATAGGTTCTTATTTATAAACAGTTACAGCTGAAAGAGTCAACTTAAAAGATTACAGTTATCAGCTTTAAGAACGCAATAATTATAATAGGATAAAAGAATATAGGTATTACTTTCCATAATCCACGCTTATAATGTTTTTTCCTTTCTTCTTCAGTCATTTTTAAATATTCCTCATAGACTATCTGAACATATCTGTCTTGTTTTAGCTTTTTAATTATCGAGTTGACAACTATTAGACATAAGATAACTGTGCCTAAAGCTATACTTAATTTGTATTGTGGAATTCCGCATATATGTACGAGTATAAAAAGAATTATGCAAGCAGTAAATACGAAAAGTGTTTGTAAAGTTCCCCAAATTCCGTTGTATATGTTTCCTTCATCAAATTCTTGTTTGTATTTTTCCAGCATATAAATCTTTGCAATTACAATCTCATAATAGAATGATTTTATTTTTTTCATACCCTTCTATGTTTAAATATTAATGATACATAATTAGTTTATTCTGATTAATATCCATAGACGAATTTCCTCCAGTCAATATCATAACTAGTAATGGCAATTATATCCGTCAGATGAAGAAAAGTGTAAAACCCTGCCATTTCTCCTACTATGGGAAGAAATGGCAGGGTTCTTTTTAGTATGAATTATCTCTATGCTATCACTTTCGGTTTACAGAATATCGAGTTCGGCAATTGAAGCATACTTCGACCGATTGGCAGATTCGACCATTTCAATCTTTACATAGCGGCCTTTCACTTCCGATTTGAAGTAATGGTAACGTTTTACAGGGTCATTGATCAGGTTGCCAAATACGAAATCATCCGCTTTTTCCCATTTCTGGTTATCTGTGCTTACCCAGATCGTACCACGCTCAAACATACCTTCCTGATTGGCTTTCTGAGGAGTATAAGCAAAGCCTTTGATGGACTTCACGCTACCCATGTCGATAGTCAGACTTTGGTCGGTTGCTGCCGGAGCTGTCTGCCAGTAAGTAGCCGGATCTTCATCGATGGCAAACGCTGCCTGATGTTCGCCGTCCTCACTGCCTGCGTGTACTACTTTCCAGTCTTTCTTGACATATCCGAACTGTTCCTTGCATACAGCGCCTTTTTGGTCATTCAGTACGGAAACGGCAGTTACCTCTTGGTTATCTACAAAGAACGGTCCTGTATAAACCTTCGATGAGGCGGTAGGTTCTGTGCCGTCCAGCGTATAGTAAATGGTATAGCCTGCATTCAAGTTGTCTGCACTGTTCTCGCCGTTGCGGTTCCAGTTGAAATCCTGTCGCAAGGGTTCAATGGTAACCATGCCGCTTGCATCACGGTGTGCCGACAGCTGTGGCGGACGTGAATGGTAGTAGTGGGCAGATATTTTGCTGATGGCTGCATCCAGACGTGTCTGTGTGAAACGAACCCGAATCTTGTTGGTCGTTACATCTGGAAAACGGAGAATACGCTTGTAACCGATGTTGGTGCCACGTGCTATCTCTTTCCATTTGCGGTCTATCCATGCTTCCACCACGTGTTCTTCTACACGTTCTCCTCTCTGGGCGATGGCTTCTTGAAGTACAAGACGGTTGAAGGTGATGGGAGAGGGAGTGGTAAGAGTGATTTTCGCTCCACAGGCAACTGTCGTGAAGGTATTTTTATCGTCATCCAGAACCTCTGCCGGACCGCTTGCGCCCTTCAACAAGTCTACACCGTATGTTTCACGGATGCGCTGGCCCACTTCCTTCAGCGTTGCCACATCCCTGTCGGAGAAACGTCCGTCCCGGTTAGGCGGTATGTTCAGGAGGAAAGTCGAGTTGCCACCCACGGCACGTTCGTAGATGTCGAACACATCGTCGGCACTTCTTACCTTCTGCTGGGTATCGTCACGGTAGAACCATCCTTCACGGATAGAGGTATTGGTTTCTGCCTGCTGATAATGCAGGTAATCGCCTTTGTATAGAACTTCGCGGCTACCTAAATCCTTGTCAGTCAAATCGGGGAAATAAGATGTGGTATCAGGATTTTCCGGATAGGTAATCACGTTCCATTCCGTATCTCTGGTTTGACCTCCCTCGTTGCCGCACCAGCGGATATCTTCCCGTCCGAATACAGAAGCGTTGGGAGCTAAGGTCCTGATCAACTGTTTCCATGCGGCATAGTTGTAGCGCTGTCCTCCTTTACGCTTGGGATGGGCTCCGTCGAACCACACTTCTTGTATGTCGCCGTATTCCGTAAGGATCTCGAACAACTGATTCATGAAATATTCATTGTAGTCGTCCAGCATAAACTGGAAAGTGGTCTTGTTCTTGAAGGGACGGTCTTTGACAGGACGCGGAATGGTACGCATCGTATATTTACTCAGGTTGCCGTACAGTCCGTCGGGACTTTCAATCTGATACAAATCTGCCGGCGACAGATATACGCCCAACTTCAGTCCGTATTTCTTACAGGAAGCCGACAGCGATTTCAGGATATCTCCTTTCCCGTTCTGGAAGTCGGTAGACATGATGCCGTGCTTGGTATAGCGGCTCTGCCACAGCACGAAGCCGTCGTGATGTTTCACCGTCAGAATGACCATTTTCATTCCGGCAGCTTTCATGGCTTCACACCATTGGTCGGTGTCCAGCTGCTTCAGGTCGAAGATTTTCGGATCTTCCTTGCCGGTTCCCCATTCCATGCGGGTAAATGTATTGGGACCAAAATGAACGAAAGCAATGAACTCGTTTTCCAGCGAACGCAACTGGTTGGCTTTGGGGACAACATGTGCCGCCTTTTCCAGAATGACTTCCTTCGAATCGGAATCTTCTATTTTAATGGTATTGGCAAATTCTCGCGTCTGACCGTAGGCTGTGAAGGCCAGGCAGCTTAAGGATATGAACAAAAGGTTTTTCATCGGATTTTAAGTTGTATAAATTAGTAATGCCTGTGTTAATAATTTCAATGTTTAGATTTATAGATACAAGTGACGTATGTTGTCGTTCCTGTAACTTGTTTGCAATATTCGTAAAATTTCTTAATATATGCAAGTTTATGGACGGTCGTTTGTGTTGCGAGGAGGTCAATTATGGCATGATTAAATTCGGCGGCTTTCGTCAGGACAGAGAGAGAATGTCTGGATAGTTTGGTAATGGGACGTAAATTCGGGTACTTTTGTACAAATAATCTGTTCGCTCTCATAGTCTTTCCGGTGAAAGAATAAGGGAGATTTTATTTTTATTTCCTAATTTTGCACTTGCAATTAATTCATAAAGAAATGCCACTTAATTTACCAGACAAACTTCCGGCTATCGACTTACTGAAGGAAGAAAACATTTTCGTTATCGACAATTCCCGCGCCAGTACGCAGGATATCCGTCCGCTGAAAATTGTCATCCTCAACTTGATGCCACTGAAAATAACTACCGAAACTGACTTGATCCGCCTGTTGTCTAACTCACCGTTGCAGATTGAGGTCAGTTTCATGAAGCTGAAAAGCCATACTTCGAAGAATACGCCCATCGAACACATGAAGGCGTTTTACCGCGATTTCGAATTGATGCGAGATGAGAAATTTGATGGAATGATCATTACCGGTGCGCCGGTGGAACACCTCGATTTTGAGGAGGTGAACTATTGGGGCGAAATTCAGGAGATATTCGACTGGACGCGGACGCACGTCACTTCTACGCTCTATATCTGCTGGGCGGCACAGGCGGGACTGTATCATCACTACGGGATTCCCAAATATCCGCTCGACAAGAAGATGTTCGGTATCTTCGAACATCATATTTGCGAGGGCATGAGCAAGTTGCCTATCTTCCGCGGCTTCGATGATGTGTTCTTCGTGCCTCACAGCCGCCATACGGAGGTGCGCCGTGCGGACATCGAGAAACATCCTGAGCTGACTATTATTTCCGAGTCGGACGATTCGGGTGTGCATATCGTGATGGCTCGTGGCGGACGTGAGTTTTACGTGACCGGTCATTCGGAATATTCTCCTTATACGCTCGATACGGAATATCGCCGTGACTTGGGAAAAGGTCTGCCCATCGACATGCCGAAGAACTATTACCGCGACAATGACCCTGAAAAGGGACCGCTGGTACGCTGGCGGAGTACGGCGAACCTGCTGTTCTCCAACTGGCTGAACTATTATGTATATCAGGAAACTCCATACGATATTAATCAGATAAAGTAATGATCAGACAACGTCCTATCGAACTATTGGCTCCGGCAAAGAACCTGGAGTGCGGCATCGAGGCTATCAATCATGGTGCCGATGCGGTGTATATCGGTGCTCCCCGTTTCGGAGCACGTGCGGCTGCCGGCAATTCGCTGGAAGACATTACCGCACTGGTGCAGTATGCGCATGTGTACAATGTCCGTATTTATGTCACGGTGAATACGATCCTGCGTGACGAGGAACTGAAGGACACCGAAGCAATGATCTGGGATTTGTATCGTGCCGGAGTGGATGCGCTGATTGTTCAGGATATGGGAATTACACGGCTCAATCTGCCGCCTATCCCGCTGCATGCCAGTACGCAGATGGACAACCATACGGTGCAGAAGGTCAAGTTCTTGGCGGATGCCGGTTTCCGTCAGGTGGTGCTGGCACGAGAGCTGACGCTCGATGAAATTACCAAAATACATGCAGCCTGTCCCGATACGTTGCTCGAGGTCTTCGTGCACGGTGCGCTGTGTGTAAGTTACAGCGGACAGTGTTACGTGAGTCAGGCGTGCTTCGGCCGCAGTGCCAACCGTGGAGAGTGTGCGCAGTTCTGCCGCTTGGGCTTCGATATGGTAGATGCCGACGGAAAAGTCATTGCGCGCAACAAGCATTTGCTGTCGCTCAAGGATATGAATCAGAGTGAGAACCTGGAGGCACTGCTCGATGCAGGGGCTTCTTCGCTCAAGATAGAAGGACGACTGAAGGATGTATCGTATGTAAAGAACGTGACGGCGTACTACCGTCAGAAACTGGATGCCATCCTGAAGCGCCGCAAGGAATATACACGTGCTTCGTCGGGAACGGTGAAGCTCGCCTTCCGTCCGCAGCTGGACAAGAGTTTCAGCCGTGGCTTTACCGACTATTTCGCGCACGGACGTAATCCGGGCATTTTCTCGTTCGATACACCGAAATCGTTGGGCGAGGAGGTAGGAACGGTCAAGGAGATTCGGGGCAATTACCTCACGGTAGCGGGAGTGAAATCGTTCAGCAACGGCGACGGCTTGTGTTATCTCGATGAACGGGGTAAGTTGTGCGGCTTCCGTGTGAACCGGGTGGACGGCAACAAACTCTATCCGCAGGAGATGCCGCGTGTAAAGCCCAAGACCAAACTGTACCGTAACTTCGATCAGGAGTTTGAACGGATGATGCAGAAGAAGTCGGCCGAACGGAAAATCGCCGTGACGCTGAGGCTGGAAGAGAATAATTTCGGCTTTACCCTGTCGCTTGCCGATGAGGATGAGAACCGTATCAGCATTGCCTTGCCCAGAGAAAAGGAACTGGCACGTACTCCTCAGCAGGAGAACCTGAAGAGCCAGTTGAGCAAGCTGGGAAATACGCCGTTTGAGGCTACGGCGGTGGAAATAGCCTTGTCGGACAACTGGTTTATTCCTTCGTCCGAACTGTCCGACCTGCGTCGTCGGGCGGTAGAGAAGCTGCTGGAGGCTCGTCGCATCAACTATCCGCAGGAGGTGTGGCGTATGCCTGAAACCCATCATGCCTTTCCGGTTCAGGAACTGACGTACTTGGGGAATGTGATGAACGGTGCCGCTGCCGCTTTCTATCACGACCACGGAGTACGGCGCATTGCACCGGCATTCGAGAAAGAAGCTCCTGAAAAGGCTGTGCTGATGTTCTGCAAGCATTGCCTGCGTTACAGCATGGGCTGGTGTCCGGTACATCATAAGGTACGCTCGCCTTATCGCGAACCGTATTTTCTGGTCAGCGGCGATGGCAGACGTTTCCGCTTGCAGTTCGACTGTAAGCAGTGTCAGATGAAAGTATATGCAGAAGAGTAAATACATATTGATCCTCTTGTTGCTGGTCGGTATCGTGGCTTGCCACTATCGGCCGGCGGCTTCGACAGACATGTCTGCCGACGGAAAGACTGATTCGCTGCCGGCTGTCGTGCCCGGACGGGCGTATGCGCTGAGCAGTAACTTCGAGGTGGAGGCCGATACCTTGTGGCTGCATCAGTTACCGTTTATGGACAGTGTGCCTGTTGTCAGGGGAAATCAGCTGGTAGTGGCGGAGTTTGATGTCCACCCTCAGGATTCAGTAGACTCGGTATGGGTGAAGGTGGCACGCGATCAGGAAACCATCGGCTGGATTCAGGAGCATGAACTGCTGGAACACATCGTGCCGGTTGACCCTATTTCGCGCTTTATCCACTTGTTCAGTAGTTCGCATGCCTTGCCGTTCTTTCTCATTATGGCCGTGTTCTGCGTATGGTTTGTCTATCGGGCGATACGGAAGAAACAGATCAAGCTGATTGGACTGAATGACATCGACAGTGTGTTTCCCATTACTTTGTCGCTGCTGATGGCGATAGCGGCTACGCTCTACAACAGCATCCAGCATTTCGTGCCGGAAACATGGATGCACTATTACTACGATCCCACGCTGAATCCGTTTGACGTACCTTTCATCTTGGGGCTGTTTATCGTTTGTGTGGGACTGATTCTGCTGGTGGGGGTAGCCATGCTCGATGATCTTTTCCATCAGACGAAATTGGAAGTCGCGTTTTTCTATCTGGTGGGACTGGCTGCGTACTGTATTTTCCTGTATATTTTCTTCACCTATGTCTGGGTATATGCTGCCTACGTCTGCCTGATAGCCTACACGGTATGGTGCATCGACCGTCTGCGGAAGTCGGACAAATATCCGTATGCCTGTGGAGCCTGTGGAGCAAAAATGCGGACAAAAGGCATTTGTCCGCATTGTGGTGCACTGAATGAATAGGCAAGATGATGTTAGTTCGCCACACGCGTGCGAGCCTTGCGTGTGCAGTAACGTTTACATTGTGCACAGATATCGTATCCCAACATGGCTCCCAAAATGAAATCTTCTTCCGGACTGAGCAGGTTCAAGGGCCGGGTTACCATCAGGCGGATGGCATTGATACATTCCGCCTTGCCGAAAAACAAGTTGATGCGTTCCTCGTCTACCGGCTGAATCACGAATGGGATGCGCTGGCTTTTCAACCGGTTTATGGCAAATGTTTCGTATTTCTTGTTGGTGGTGTAGAGCACCATCTGACGCACACCTTTCTTGTATTCATAGATGTGGTTCAGAAACACTTTCAGTTCTACGGGATTGATTTCGGTTACTTTCATGGGAATGGTTGTTTGGAATGACTAATGGAGTTGTCCGGAGGTTGGTTTCAGGCAAGTTCGGTTTTCAGCATTTCCGTCCATGCCGTTATACGCTCTTCGGTCTTGTCGCTTTCGTTGGTTTCGTCGATAGCAAGCCCCACGAAACATCCGTCGGTCACGGCGGCTGAAGAACAGTAAGTATAGTCGGCATCCGAAACGGCACCGATGAAGCGGCAGCCACTGTCTTTCAAGTCGTTGAACAAGATACCCATGCCGTCGCAGAACGTATCGGCGTAAGATTCCGAGTCACCGCATCCGAACAGGGCAACCGTCTTGCCGGAAAGATCCATCCCTTTTAAAACCTTGATGCCGTCGTACCAGTCGTCCTGCAATTCGCCGTCGCCCCAGGTAGAGGTTCCTAAAATCAGCGCTTCGTAGTTCCCTGCTACATCGGCAGTTAGCTTGCTTACATCGTATACATCGCCGGAAGAAATTCCTAACTTGTTTGCTATCATGCGTGCAACAGACTCGGTTGTGCCTGTTGTAGAACCGTAAAATACACCAGTCTTTTTCATTGCTTTATACTTTTAGTTGATTTGACATTGCAAAGTAACGGTGTCTGGAGAAGTTTTGAAATACCTAAAAATAATGATTTTGTACGCATCGTTTAAGGTTATGTCACAAAAGTTTATGACCTAAATTGAATCTGAAATTGAGGTGATTCTCAAAATAAAAGATATGGCTATCAGAAACATAGCGAGAATCGTAATCTGAGGAGAAACCCTGCACCTTTCAAAAAGAACCGGATTAAAAGGAACCGGAGCTGAAACGCCTGAAACGCGAACATGGGCAATCTATAAAAAGCATCCTCCTGCTTTAGCTTTCGTTGTAGAGAGACCAAAGACAGGAGGATGCTTTGCTTTTAAGTTTCTATTTGGTTTACGGAATGTGAGGCGGACATCAGAAGCGGCAGCGGATATCCACACCAACCTGAAGCGGACGGCCTTTCTGTGCAAAGCCTCTGTTCATGGTTTCGAAGTAGAATGCCTGATAGTCGGTGTTAAGCGCATTGTTTATCCAGAAAGCCAGCTGTCCGTTGCCCTTGTTGAAGTTGACACGTCCGTTCAGTGTGCCATACAGTGCCTGACTGGCATTGTTCTGTTCTGTCCAGTAGATGCGTCCGGCAGCCTTGTAGTTGGCGTTCACCGTAATGTTGTCTAAAATAGCACCCTTTCTCATAGTGAACACGTACTGTGCTCCTACATTGAACGTGTGCTTGGGAACGAAAGGCACATAGTTGCCGTTGTAGTTCTCTGTGTCGCTCACCACGTAGTCGGTAAAGGTAGCGTACGTATATCCATAATTTCCGTTCAGGCTGAACGCGTTGGTCAGCTGTGCACGCACGGAAGCTTCGGCACCCAGACTGCGGCTCTTTCCCGCATTGACCGTGATACGTCCCAGTCCGCTTTCGGCAAAACGTGAAATCTGTTGGTTGCGTGTATCCATGTAGAACAGAGCAACGTCGGCTTGCAGCTTGTCGTCGAACAAGGTAGTGTGCGAACCAACCTCATAGTTCCATGAATATTCAGGTTTGTAAAGCGTAGCATCCGACACGTTGACATCCGAAGCCGGCATTTCCGGCATCATTCCGGCAAACTTGCCGAGCACCTCGTCCTGCTTAATGGCATTCATCATATCGTTTCGCATGCTGTTCTGTATCAGGTCGGAGAACATCTGAATGTTGTATCCTCCCGAACGGTATCCCTTGCTGACGGTAGCATACACATTGTTCTTGCTGTTCCATGCGTACTGAATAGTGAACTTAGGCAGCAACTGCAAGTAGTCGGTCGATTCCTTGCCGATGAACTGCGTCTTGGCATTCAGGTGTCTGACGATTCCAATCGGAAGGAAAGGAAGCGATACGTCGAAATCGAAATTCATGTCGCATACCGAGTTATAGTCCAGTTTCAGCTTCTCGTAGTCCAGACGCAGACCAGCCGTAACCGACAGACCTTCTACCAGCACATCGTTGAACGTAGACTGGTGATAAATGGCACCATTCAAAATAGGCGTATCGAATACACCCGAAACGGGCAAGGGGCGTGTCGTAATCTTGGTTGTCAGGGTAGGAGCTCCGGCAGGCAGATGCGAAAGTCCTGCGTTGATGTTATCCTCGATGAGGCTCTGGACTCCTTCTTCCTGAAAAGTAACCGGACCGTCAGTCTTCAGCCACTGATAGAATCCGCTCACTCCTGTAGTCCACTGCCAGCGGTTGCCCGGCTTCGATTTTAATACCAGTTCCTCGCTGATGGTCTTCGAGTTCTGCTTCTGCATCATCGTATAAATATCAGCTTCCGTAAAGTCCTGATCCAGATTCATCTGGTCGTACAGATACTGGAATCCGGTCACACTGCTCAGGATAAAGTTGTCTGCCTGATGCTCCAGGTTCAGACCTGCGTTCAGCAAGTTACGCTTGTAACCGCACGCATGGTTGTACGAAATCTTTCCGATGTACTCACTGCGGTCTTCCGTCTTGCCGTTGGTACGTCCGGTGTATTCGTACGGATAACCTCCCTGGTTGGTATATTCATAATTCAGTGTCAGGTCCAGTTTGAGGTTTTCCGTAGGTAGGTAGATGGCACGGAAACGACCTCCGAACTCATCGTCCGTATCGATGCGCTTGTTGTTGAAGCTGTTCTTGAAGAAGCCTCCCTTGTGTTCGTAGAAGAAGCCTGTAGAGAAAGCAAACTGCGAAGAAATACGGTGGTAGTGAGTCAGAGAGGCTTTATAGTCATTGTATGTAGCTGCGCTCAGACGGATGTCTGTACCCTGATACGTAAAAGGCGACTTGGTAAACACACGGATCAGTCCGCCCATGGTGTTTCGTCCGTACAGCGTTCCCTGCGGACCACGCATCACGTCGATTCGTTCGATATCGGAATAGTTGAAGTCGAAAGCCGACTTGTCGATGAACGGGATATTGTCGACATACAGCCCCACGGCAGGCGTGTTGATACGCGAACCGATACCGCGGACATAAACCGAGGTAGTCAGCTTGGAACCATAATCGGGGATAAACAGATTGGGTACAAGTCCCGACAACGTCTTGACCGAAGTCACCGAGTTGTTGCGCATCTCATTCTGCGAGAGCGAAGTCGACGAAATGGCCTGCTGGCGCAGACGAGTGTTTTCCTTGGGAGTGGCAATGACCACCACCTCTTCAATGTCTATCACTTTAGTTGTATCTTTGACCAATGCAATCTCTGTATCGGTCGGAGCAGCAAAGGCGACTGTCGTCACGGCAGTTGCCAGCGAAGCGAGAATTGTACGTTTCATAAATCTGTCTAGTGGGTTTTGTAATTCGGTTGCAAAGTAACGCCAATTCCCGTTATCCGGCAATCCTAATTTATGAGGATTATGTGGAAAATATCAGGCGATGATTACGGGAAAACGTCCCGATGTTTTTTTATTTTTTGTACAGAAAAATCGAATTTTTGTACAAAAAATAATGGATTTATACAGTCTGTATGTGCTTTTTCTTAGCACAAAAGGTGCTTTTATTCATTGTTTTCAGTTGTATTGTCTGGCAGGTTGTCTTTATACATGTTCATAACGGTTTTGGCGAAGTCCTTTTCTGGAATGACGGAAGCATGGCGTATCTTCAGCCGGTAATTGTAGATGGTTTGAGGGGAGTAATTCAGCAGTTTGGCGATGCTTATGCTATCTGTTACTCCCAGGCATACCAGTGCATAGATACGTAATTCGATGGTCAGCTTCTGTGGTGATTCCAAGACAATCTGTGCCTCTGGAGTCAGCAGCTTGTTGAAGCGTTCCACAAAGTCCGGGTGGATGGACAAGAAAATTTCGTCAAAACTTTCGTACAACTGATTGAGCTCGTTGTTGTTGAGCAAGGAGTCACTCAACAGCTTCTTAGCCTCTCTCAATTGTGATGTAGTGATAAGATTGAGAAGAGTCTTTTTAGTTTGTGAGAATTTTGTAACCAGACTGACCTGTGTTCTCAGACTTTCGGTAAAGAAATTGTTCTTTCTCTCTATTTCGGCTTCGAGAGCATTGATCTTGTCATTGGCAATCTTGCTTTCTCGCCGCAATTTGGGAATGAGTGACTGCTGCTGTTGGTAATCTTGAGTTACGTCTGTTATGTCTTTTATTTTTTTCTTGTATCGTCTGACTGATGCATATGCTATACCGGCTGCCACGATAATCAGTATCAGGCAGATGATGAGGGTTGCTGAATATCGTTGCTGTTTTTGACTGATAAACTGTTTGTACATCTTTTGTACCTGATTCTGGATAACAATCAACTGCAAGCTTCTGCCTAAGTCTTTGTAATCGCATATATTGTCGGAACAGAATTGTGTATATCTGTACAGTCTGCCCAATTGATCTTTGCCTCCTGTATACTGACTCATCAGTTGTATGATGTACAGCATCGATTGGGAGTCGTTATTTACCATCTGTATGTCGGTAATGGCTGAACAGATGGCATAGATGAAGGATTGTTCTGTATCTCCTTTTATTTCGTACAGATGCGACAGGCAAAATTGGAGGAAAGCCTTTTGTGGAGTAGCATTGGGAGCACGTTCTGCTTCTGTCTTGAGAATCGTATAGATACTGTCGGTTATTTTTTGTGGAAACAGGCTTGTATAATAGATGGAATAATAAACATCGGTGGGAGAGATGTATGGAGAATATTTGTTCCATATACGGATATTCAGGGAAGAATCTTTGTTTTCTGCTAAATTATTGATATGAAGCAATCGTTCAAATTGTATTCTGGCGTAAAGATAGCGTAGTTCCGGTTCAATGTTTTCAATGGAGGGTAGTAACGAAAGGACATGGTTAGCATTTGTAAAGTCGCTGCGCAGGGTTTGAATGTAAGCCTTGTAGAGCAATATTTCTTGTTCCCATCTGGGGTCATTGCTTTGTTTTCCGTATTCATACCATTTGTTCAGGTAATATTGGGCTGAGTCAGCCTGATATTTGCTGTATTCTACAAGGATACGTTTACAGAAAGAGTATTTGTCTTGCAGAAACGATGCCGCTTCCAGATTCTTTTTTAGTTGATTGATTTCGTATTGCTTCTTTAATGCATAGCTTGGACTGTTGTTGACTTCTATATCCAGAGAATCCAGATATTTCTCTATTTTATTTTGAGAGAAGACTTTGAGCGAAAGTAGTGTGCATAAAACAAAGGTTACTATTTTCATGACTAGTATTTTTAGACAAAATTAGGAGGTTCTATATTAAGAATCAAGATATTTGAAATAAATTTTGTATTGCTGGAATTTGAAAAAAGTTTCAGGTTTACTTGAGCATTTACTATGCAGAGGAGATTATATTTTATAGTATCTTGATTTATAAATAGTTGTTTGTACTACCCGATTTACTTGATATTGTAAAAAACTGTCTGCTGGGAATTTTTCCGAAAAATGTTTTCACTTTAATGGACAAATGCTGTTTTTGTAAAAAGCTGGTAGATTCTTTTTAGAAGTTAGGTATTTGTAATGGGGCTCATTGTAATTTTGACCTCATGCTTGAGTGCCGGAGGACAATAATTTTGTTGGCATGTCTTTGGGGGGTGAATTTAGGTGATAATGCTTCCTTTTCAACCTTACATTATAGAGCGAATGAGTATTATAGCCTTTCGGAAAGATTACTTTTTTATTTACTTTTTATGTGTCAGATTTTCTTTCAATCGTCTGTTTATCTGTTTATTAGTTCTGTATTATAATTTACTTTTTTATCATTATGCCTGTTTACTGCACAAATATTCTGTCTGGTTTGGGGGCTAACTTTGCAGCAGTTCGAAAGAATAGAAAAACACATCTGAAAAACACAATGAAGGACGTGAAAAACAAGAATAACCTAATAACTTTAAAAATCAGAAATAATATGCTACGAAACTTAGTGATGCTGTCGGCTATATTGCCAATGTGCGTATGTGCACAAACTCCTCAACTTGGAAAAGATCCGGTAGAGAAAGTAGTAAGTGCCATGACACTTGACGAAAAACTGGATTTATTGGTTGGATCGGCCGGAAATAAAAATACTAATTCTGCTGCTACAGTAGGAAGTTCTGCTATACTGGTGCCGGGAGCTGCCGGTCAGATTAATGGAGTGCCTCGTCTGGGCATACCTGCCGTGGTAGTGGCTGACGGACCTGCCGGACTGCGTATTGCACCGACTCGTGAAGGTACGGATAAAACATTTTATTGTACGCATTTTCCGGTAGCAACGGTGATGGGAGCTACTTGGAATACCGAACTGGTTGAGGCGGTAGGCGATGTGATGGGGAATGAAGTGAAGCGTTACGGGGTAGATGTGCTGCTTGCTCCGGCGACTAATATTCAACGTAATCCGCTGAACGGACGTAATTTTGAATATTATAGTGAAGACCCGTTGCTTGCTGGTAAGATTACTGCGGCACAGATTAAGGGTGTACAGCGTAACGGGGTAGGCACTTCGTTGAAACATTTTGCGTTGAACAATCAGGAAACCAACCGTACCAGTAATAATGTAATAGGTACACCGCGTACATTTCGTGAAATATATTTGAAACCTTTCGAAATAGCTGTAAAAGAAAGTCAGCCTTGGACTGTCATGACTTCTTATAATAAGATAAACGGTACATATACCAGCCAGAGAGCCGATCTGATTACGGAAATCCTTCGTCGCGAATGGGGATTCAAGGGAATGGTGATGACCGACTGGTTTGGCGGTGATAATGCAGTCCAGCAGATGGAAGCAGGCAACGAATTGCTGATGCCGGGAAAACTTGTTCAGCGTGAGGAAATCCGAAAGGCTGTTCTTAACGGTATATTATCCAGAGAAACTCTTGACCGTAACGTGAAGAGAATTTTGGAGTGTATTTTGAAGACTCCTCGCTTTCAAGGATATGTGGCTGATAATAATCCTGATCTTAAAGCTCATGCACAAGTTACCCGTAATGCAGCTTGCGAGGGTATGGTATTGCTGAAGAATGAAAAAAATTCCTTGCCGGTGAGCAATAAGATAAAGAATGTTGCGGTATTCGGACGTACTTCCTACGACTTCATTGCCGGTGGAACGGGGTCGGGAGATGTAAATCATGCGTATGTCGTATCGCTGATGGACGGTTTGAAGAATGCAGGTCTGGTGACTGATGCTGGGTTACAGCAGGTATACGAATCTTATATCGAAGAGGCAAAGGCACAAATGCCGAAGTCGGATAATCCGTATGCGGCGTTCATGCCTAAGAAACTGATAACAGAAATGAATCTTGATAATGTGAACCTTGAGAAACTGGCTTCTGACAATGATATGGCGATTGTTACAATCGGAAAGACTTCTGGTGAATTTGCCGACCGTAGTATTGCTGAAAACTTTAATCTTACTGCTGCCGAGAAAAAAATGATAGATGATGTTACTGCCGCTTTTCATCGCAAAGGGAAGAAGGTAACTGTTATATTGAATGTATGTGGCGTAATAGAAACTGCAAGTTGGATTGACGAACCGGATGCTGTGCTGGTGGCATGGTTGCCCGGACAGGAAGGAGGAAATTCTGTTGCCGATATCCTGACGGGAAAGGAAACTCCTTCCGGACGCTTGCCAATGACATGGCCGTTGAGTTATAACGATGTACCTTCTAAAAATGATTTTCCGGTACCCGATGATATTAGCGAAGAGATGTTGACTGAGTCGTTGAAGGGATTTGCTAATGTCCGTACGGAAGGCGAACGCAAGAACTTTGATGTAACGACTTACAACGATGGTATTTATGTGGGATATCGCTATTATACAACCAAGAATGTTCCGGTTTCATATCCTTTCGGTTACGGATTGAGCTATACTACATTCTCTTATAGTGACATGAGAGCTGATAAGGCCGAAAATGGAGACATCCGGGTGACTGTTAACGTGAAGAATACCGGCAAGGTAAGCGGTAAGGAGGTTGTACAGGTGTATGTTTCAGCTCCGGGCAAGGATATGGACAAACCGGCAAGAGAATTGAAGGGCTTTGCCAAGACACGTCAGTTACAGCCGGGAGAAAGTCAGACTATATCTGTATCTGTTCCTTATGAAAGTCTGGCTTCCTTCAATGAAAAAGACAGTTGCTGGCAGGTTGAAGAAGGCGATTATCAGATTCTTGTTGCTAAGAATGCTGCTGACAAGAAACCACTTGCTGCTACCGTAACCGAAAAGGGAAAAGTAACCGAAACGGTAAGACCATGCCTTGTACTTCAACAAAAATAACCTTTGAAAATTAACCTGATAACTTTATAAAATAACCATGAAAACTCGTAATTTGTTATTACTTACAAGCTCTTTGCTGGTTGCTCCTGCCGTATCGTTTGCGCAGGATCAGGCGGTAAAAGATTCTGTTCCAGAAACAAAAGAAGTAAAAAATAGAAATGTCATGTTGAATGCATCGTCCGACAATCAGCCGCGACAGATTTCTATCGGTCTGCCGTCCAGCTTGTCGACTACCATTTATGAGGATGGACTTCCTGTTTCGTATAGCATCTGGCCCTGTCTGCCGTATTGCTACTGGGCAGGAAGTGCGATGCATAGCCGGGTGGGGCTGACATCTATAGGCGAGAATGCCATAACCAATGGTTCTGTCAATTATTCGGTCGACTCGTATACCCGTGAGGGAGGAGAAAAATTCGAAGGACATGCCAACTATACCACCAATATTTATAATCTGCAACGCATCGATCTGGCACTGGCTGGACCTATCAAGAATGGATGGAGCTATTCGGTTGGAGCCTATGTCAATATGGACCCCGGAACAAACCGGCTGGCTGATACGTATCTGTCCAACAATATGCAGATGTATAAAGCAGGATTGACCAAAACCTGGAATGAGGGAAGAGGTAAAGCAAGCATATTTTATAAATATGTGTACTATAAAGGACTGGGCGACAGTTACGGCCCTTTTATTTATAAGGGTGATGGTAGCGTAGAAGAGTACAATGGATTCGATTTGGGACACGATGGCTTTTTGCCGGGAAACGGATACATTACGTATCGCGATGTGATGACGGGTGAACTGAAGACATACGACCGTTCCGACGGAGCACACAACATGAGCAATGATGTGAATTTCAAACTGGATTATAAGTTTGACAATGGCATGAAATTGGATGTTTATTCTAAATACCGTTATGCCAATGCTTATATGTCAATGCTCTCTTTGTCGGGTATAGGTGAGGCGGATGAGAACTCTGGTTATACATATGCTTACGACTATGGTGACCATAAGGCTGGTGATGTCTTTACCGGTTCATTCAACAGTCGTTATCTGTTGCGCGATATCGGTTATGAGCGCAACTGGATGACTACTGCCGAACTGAGTGGCAAGAGTAATGACGGAAATCATAACTGGCGTCTGGGTTATAACTTTAAGTGGGAACGTCAGGGCATTACAGCCAGTACCGGAGTTTATGCACATACGGTAGAAGCTAATCCTGTATGGCTGAAGCATAACGGAAGTCAGGGATACACTTTCAATACCGGTGGCGAGTATTATGATACCCACGAGATAAAGACAGCACTTTATGCATCCGATGACTGGCAGGTAACAGACCGCTGGTGGCTGTCGGCAGGTGCTCGTCTGGAGTATTATACTGTTGGCGGACAGAATGCGATGGCTTATCTGAATGCAACGGATACCGAAGCTACTTATCCGGAGAATATCCGAAACATCGATTACAGTGTGAATAATGGAACACTTACCACTTTCGATAAAAAATGGGTGAATCCGGCAGCTACTCTGAATACCCGTTTCGTCATTTCAAAAGGTTTCGGACTGGTGGGTGAATATGTATATGCTATGCAACATCCCGAGTCACAGGATTTTGCCGGTGCCTATATGCCTATTCTCGATGCTGTGAACATTCATTTCGGGCGTGCCGGTATTTTCTGGAATACACCGTGGATGCAGCTTGTATCTCAGTTCACTATTATCAGCCAGAGCAATTATAAGAGCCGTACTCAGTTTACAAATCCCAATGATGCTTCCGATGTCGTAACGATTCCGATTACCTACGATATTCAGACTATGGGATGGACTACCGACGTGGTACTCAATCCGTTTAAGGGTTTTTCTTTCCACGGACTGTTTACTTATCAGAATCCGTTGTATAAGAACTTCGATATAAATGCCTCCTTCAGCGACGGCTCATCAAAATCGTATACGTTCAGCGATAATGTATCTACCGGTGTCAGCAAATATATCGTAGAACTTGATCCAAGCTATACTTTCAACAAGTTCCGTATTTGGGCAAGTTTCCGTTATCAAAGCAAACAGTATATCAACAAGACGAATACACTTTATTTCAACGGACGCTGGGAAACATTTGCCGGTGTAGACTATACATTGAACAAGCATGTCGGTTTTACTGTCAATTTCGTAAACTTGTTTAATGAAAAGGGTGCTTCAGGAAGTATCGGTGCTGCCGATTTGCTGGAAGATGTTTCTGCTTACAAGAATTACCTGATGGCCGGTACATACATCCGTCCGTTTACTGCTGAGTTTGCCGTACATCTGAATTTCTAAGCTCAGGGCTGGGCATTGCCGGAGCCATGCTTTCCGTTACAGGACTTCTGGTAGATAGAAGAAAAGTTGTAACTTTGAGATATAGTAAACAAATAAGGTAGTTTAGATGAAAAATAAGTAAGTTAGCTATGAAAACATTATTAAGTTTTGCGGCAGGGTGCTTGATTTCACTTTCCGCATGGGCTCAGGAAACTGTAGCTGTAAATACCGGAGATATTGTTTCTCCGGAGGTAAAAAATCAGACAATTACTTTTAAGTTGCTGGCTCCGAATGCAAAGGAAGTGCTGGTTGAGGCCGATTTCTTTGAAAAGACCAAACGGCAGACATCATTGGGCATGATGGAGGCTCCCAAGCAGATTCCGATGGTGAAAGGAGAAGACGGAGTTTGGACTTATACTACTTCGACACCGTCGCCGGAACTCCATACGTACTGCTTTTATGTCGACGGTATGCGTATGCTCGATCCCAGCAATGTATATATGATTCGCGACATTGCAACCTATACCAATTATTTTCTGGTCGACGGAGAGCTGTCGCAGAATTACCTGGTGCGTGAAGTTCCTCACGGAACCGTTTCGAAGGTTTGGTATCCCAGTCCTACTTTGGGCATGGAGCGCCGCCGTATGACGGTCTATACACCTGCCGGCTATGAAGACAGCGACAAGAAGTATCCGGTATTGTATCTGTTGCATGGTGCCGGAGGCGATGAAAATGCGTGGAGCGAGCTGGGACGCGCTGTCCAGATTCTCGACAACCTGATTGCACAGGGAAAGGCCAAACCCATGATTGTGGTCATGCCGAACGGTAACGGAGCTCAGGAAGCTGTACCGGGTGAATATCCTAACAGCATGTACAAGCCCTCGTTTGCCAATCCGAAGACCATGGAGGGTTCTTTCGAAAAGGCTTTCCCCGATATCATGAATTATGTGGAGAGTCATTATCGTACAATTAATGACAAGGCTCACCGGGCAATCGCCGGATTGTCGATGGGAGGATTTCATTCGCTTTATATCTCTGCCAACTATCCCGATCTGTTTGGTTATGTAGGTCTGTTCTCGGCTGCCATCAACCGTCAGGCGAAGGGAGAGAATACGTATATCTATGAAAATCTGGAAGAGAAACTTGCCAAGCAGTTCTCCGATGCTCCGAAGTTGTATTTCATCGGTATCGGAAACGGTGACTTCCTGTATCAGGACAATGTGAAGTATCGGGAGTTGCTCGATAGTCACGACTATAAATACGAATACATGGAAACCGACGGCGGTCACGAGTGGCGTAACTGGCGTAAATACTTGAATCATCTGTTGCCTGAATTGTTCAAGTAAACCGCTTGTTCATCTGTTCATAATTCCTTGCCCGACTCTTTGTCGAGGTTCGTCGGGCAGGGATATGCTTACTGACAGATAAATAAACAAATTGATTAATAATTTAATTCCTTGAATCACATTTACGACTATGGTAAAGAAGTTTATATTTTTAGCTTTGGCTGCAAGCGGCTTATTGGCTTGTCAGCATACCCCGGAAACTGCATGGGTCAGCACGACATTCGATGAACCGTGGGTTACTCAACCCTCAGTACCTGTATCAGATGCAGGCAAAGAGGCCGATATCGTTATTGATACTACCAATACCCGGCAGACTATCGATGGCTTCGGTACTTGTTTCAATGAACTGGGATGGGTTTCTTTAAGCAAGCTCGATGCTCCTGTACGCGACAGCATTCTGAATGAAATGTTTACGCCTGGCGTAGGAGCCAATTTTACAATCTGCCGTATGCCTGTTGCTGCAAACGACTTTGCTGTCGACTGGTATTCGTATGATGAAACGGAGGGAGATTTCGAGATGAACAATTTCTCGATAGACCACGACCGGCAGACACTGATTCCTTTCATTCAGGCTGCCTTGCGTTATCAGCCTGAACTGAAGATATGGGCATCTCCTTGGTGTCCGCCTTCTTGGATGAAGTACAACAAGCATTATGCCGGATTGTCGACAACGAAGATGGCTCGCTTGCTGAAAGAACGTCTGAAAGACGGTGAAAGTACTTATATGACTCGTGTGGTAGACAATGGCTTGTCGGAAGACAAAGAAGGAAGAGAAGGTACGGATATGTTTATTCAGGAAGATGCCTACATGAAAGCCTATGCTTTGTATTTCTCGAAATTCATTGATGCTTACCGTCAGGAAGGTATAGATATATTTGCTGTCATGCCTCAGAATGAGTTCAATTCAGCTCAGATATTCCCAAGTTGCTGCTGGACGGCAAAAGGGCTGGCAAACTTTGTCGGCAAGTATCTGGGACCGGCTATGGCGGAGAAGAAGGTAGAAGTTATGTTTGGTACGGTAGAACGTGCCAATACTGCATTGGTCGATACCATTTTGCAAGATACTGCTTGTGCACGTTATGTAAAGGGTGTAGGATTCCAGTGGGCAGGAAAAGATGCGTTGCCTAAAATTGCGGCTGCTTATCCTGATATGAAATTGTATCAGACAGAGCAGGAGTGTGGCAACGGTAAGAACGACTGGAAGGGTGCTGCTCATTCGTGGGACTTGATGAAGCACTACCTGAAAAATGGTGTCAGTGTATACGAGTACTGGAATACTTCGTTGATGGAAGGTGGTATCAGCCGCTGGGGATGGGCACAGAACTCATTGGTTGTGGTCGACGAAAACACCAAGACTTTCCGTTATACTCCTGAGTATTACATTATGAAGCATGTCAGCCATTATGTATTGCCGGGTGCGAAAAGAATTGAAACTTCTGGCAGTTACGATGATGTCCTTGCATTTGTAAATACAGATAACAGCATTGTGGTTGTTATAGGTAATGCTGAATCGACCGACAAGGTTGTCAGCTTCCAGGTAAACGGTACCGTTTATTCTCCTACGCTGAAGGCTCATTCGGTCAATACGTTTAAGCTCTGATAGCGATTGCCTGACAAAAAAGGAGTCATATCAAACTCTCCGTACGGGGAGTAATGATATGACTCCTTTTTTGTTGTTTATCTGTTCGACTCCTTCCCTGAGCAGTCGTTTGTCGCTCCTTTAGTTGATGGCAATTTCATCGAGGAACAGGTAAGTCTGGCTGCCTGCACCCGGATGCCACTTCGGAAGTACCGGAGTATTCTTTCCGATGATGTGTACGTAGCGCGCCTTCGTCTTGTCGAAGCTGAGGGTATCTCGCTTCAGCACATTGTTCTTGCTGCCTTTTTCCAGAGTAGGAATAGCCTTCGAAGCAATCTTGGTGTAAGCCTTTCCGTCTTTAGAACCATAAACTTCCAATCCTGTCAGACCGAAGATATAGTCGCCCGGAACCAGATAGGTACCGACCGATACAGAAGAGATTTCTTTCGGCTCCTGCAAGTCGATGGTCGCATCGAAATCCTGACCGTAAATACCGATGTAACGTCCCGAACGGTAGTTGTCATCTCCCTGCATACCGTCTACCAGCAAGTTGGCACCCTTGTAAGTGAATTTTTCATCTGGTTCACATTTCAGGGTAATCGGGTGCATGGTAGCCAGGTTGTATGTCAGTGTTTCGGCAGTCACATCACTCTCACGTCCGTTGCGGATAGCCTTTGCCTTGATGGTCGTGGTCTTGTCTACCGTAAACGGCTGCGTATACTGCTGCGAGGTTGCCGACGGTTCCGAACCATCCAGTGTATAGTAAACCGGTGCGTTGTCGAAAGTCTTCAGTTGGATAACCGCTGTTCCATCTGCTCCCTTCGGTTCCACGTCAATCGTTACATCCTCAATATCCTTTTTATAATTACATCCATACAGCTGATACAGATCCAGTTGGTGGCGGAGACGTTTCAGGAATCCGTTCAAATCCTTTTTGGCCGGATTGCTCCACTGCAACTCACTCAGTGCGGCGATACGTGGCATCATCTGCCATTCCATCTTCAGACTGTCCTTCGTCCATTCCGTCCAGATACAAGCCTGTACGCCGATAATGTTTTTCTTCTCTTCCGGAGTCAGCTTGTCAGACTGCGGTTCAAAGTTGTATACCCGTTCCACGCTGCTGATACCCTTCAGTCGGTTGTAGCCCGGATTGCTGAAATACAGGTGACTGATGGGGCATACAATGGTAGGATGTCCCAGCTGTGCAGCCTTGATGGAAGCCTTTACGCCCGTCCATGCCATGACGGTAGTCGTTGCAGGATCCGGATTGCCTTCCAGGATTTCGTCCCATGCCAGCATCTTCTTGCCTCGTTTGGCGATTTCCTTTTCCACTTCGTTCATGAAGTACACCTGAAGCTGGTTTTCCTTGCTGTGCTCCTTCGTGTCACGCAGTCCCAGTTCCTTGATCTTAGCCTGACACTTCGGACACTTCTTCCATTCAGCTTTCGGACATTCATCGCCTCCGATATGGATATAAGGAGCATCCGGGAAGATATCCATCAGTTCGTTTACCACATCCTTGGCAAACTGCAATGTCTTGGGATTACCGCCACACAGCACTTCCTTGAACACACCGAATTTGGTAGCCGTTTCATACGGACCACCCGTACATCCCAGTTCCGGATACGAAGCCAGCGCAGCCAGCATGTGTCCCGGCATGTCTATTTCGGGGATTACGGTGATGAAGCGTTCGGCTGCATAAGCCACGATTTCCTTGGCATCCTCCTGCGTGTAGTAACCGCTTACCGGAGTACCGTCGAACTTGCCCGATCCCGGTGCCGTAAGCGTTTCCTTGCGGTACGAACCTATTTCCGTCAGCTTGGGATATTTCTTGATTTCGATACGCCAGCCCTGATCCTCGGTCAGATGCCAGTGGAAATAGTTGATGTTGTGCAGTGCCATGACATCAATCAGTTTCTTCAGGTATTCCTTCGGGAAGAAATGACGGCCTACATCGATCATGAACCCACGGTAATTATACTGAGGAAAGTCCTTTACCTCTCCGGCAGGCAGCGAAGCCAGTGCTTTGCCCTCCGTAATAGGCAGTGCCTTGTGGATGGTCTGGCAGCCGTAGAATACTCCGGCCTCGGTAGCTCCCGTTACTGTAACGGCATCGGCAGTGATGCTCAGGTCGTATCCCTCTTTGTGTGTCATAGACGGATCGACTTTCAGGATGATGCAGTTCTTGCTTGCCTGACCGCCTGTCTTGACTTCCGTACCGGTCACTTCCTTTATATATTCGGCTAAAAGGCGGGCGGTGCTTGCTAATTTTTCATTACCTTCCTCATAGACGATGGTTGTAGAAGAATTAATCACAAAAGGTTTTGCTGTTGTGTCTTCCATTATTTCCTGTGGTAATGGGATGACATTCAGGTTTCCCTGCTTGGTTTCCTGTGGCGCACATGCCATTAATCCTCCTGCCATAAGAAGGCAAATCGTCCATCTTTTTACTGGATTCTTTTTCATAGTAAATCTGTTCTATTTTTAATTCATTCTACAAAAATAATAAATTAATATTACATTCTCGGCATTTATTTCTATATTTGCGCAATTTTTTTAAAAACTGGAGTTAATTATTAAATATTTTATGAATCTATTCTTTTTAAGTAAAGACTTCGTGAAGCAGGTATCGCTTTGGGGAGTCGCTGCCTGGATAGGCTGTCCGCAGATAGCGAATGCTGAGGGAATGGTGGTAGAGAGTGGTACTATGAATGCCGTCCAGCAGAAAGTGGAAGCGAAAGGTATTGTGTATGATGCTACAGGGTTTCCTGTTATTGGTGCATCAGTGGTAGAGAAAGGAAATTCGACGAACGGTGTCATCACTGATCTCGACGGTAATTTTACGCTAAGCGTAGCAAAAAATGCTGTCATTGTAATTTCTTACATGGGTTATCAGACACAGGAGGTTCAAGTTACTCCTGGCAAAATCTTGAACATCACGTTAAAGGAAGACAATCAGGTTTTGGACGAAGTTGTCGTAGTAGGTTACGGTGTGCAGAAGAAAGTCAACCTGACCGGTTCTGTGGCTACGGTAGAGGGTGAAACGCTGGAACAGCGTCCGCTGGCAAACGCTACCCAGAGTTTGCAGGGGATGGTGCCGGGCTTGTACATCGACAATACCAATGCCGGTCGTCCGGGTGCAACCTCTTCGTTGCAGTTGCGTGGTCAGGGAAACCTGTCGGGTGATGCAGCTCCTTATGTGCTGGTCGACGGTGTGGAAATGGATCTTGCCGATGTCAATCCGAATGATATCGAGAATATCTCCGTTCTGAAGGATGCGGCAGCATCTTCTATCTACGGTGCGCGTGCGGCTTACGGTGTGATTCTGGTCACTACCAAGAAAGGTAAGGAAGGTAAGGCACGCGTCAGCTATCAGGCTACGTTGGGTTGGACTTCTCCGATGTCGCTGCCCGAAATGGCCAATGCGTACGAGTTTGCCACTTATTTCAATCAGGCTTGCGAAAACGCCGGCATGGTGAAGCAGTACGGCATTGAGAAACTGGAGCAGTTACAGCAATACATCAACGATCCTACCGGACTCGATCCGTGGGCAGAACTGACTCCCGGACAGTCGATGGTAGCAGCTTTCGAAAACAGTGCCAAAGGTCTGGGTAATACCGATTATTTCGACCTTCATTATAAGGATGTTGCTTTCAAGCAGAATCACAACGTCAGTGTGAGCGGTGGTGGCGAAAAGGCACAGTACTACATTTCGGGTGGTATGTACAAGGAAGACGGTCTGTTGCGCTATGCCGATATCGGTTACAAGCGTTTCAATTTCAGCAGCAACGTTACTTCGAAGGTAACCGACTGGCTGAAGCTGAAGGTGAATACCAAATACATGAACTCGGATAATGAAACGCCGTTTGGTACAGGTGCGTTGAGCGAAGGATTCTATCACTCACTGGCTCGTTTCCGTCCGACGGTGAGCGTGGTCGATTCGAATGGTTACTTTACCGAACTGTCTATGATTCCTTATTTGCAGAGCGGTACAAAGACCAATACGGAAAACAATAACCTGACCATGACCGGTGGACTGGAACTGGAACCGCTGAAGGACTGGCATATCTTCTTCGATTATACTTATCGTTATAATACACGCGACTACTGGGCACTGAAGGTGCTTCCGCAGATTCCGAATGCTTCGGGCGATTCTTACGATATCGGTACGCGTGCGGAGATTGCCGACGGTGCAAGCAACTCGTATACCCGTTACGACATGAACAACCAGTATCAGTCTGTCAACCTGTATACCAACTATTCGTTCTCCCTTGCCGACAAGCATAATTTTACCGTGATGCTGGGTTATCAGGAAGAATATTACAAATATAAGTATCTGTACGATTCAGTAACAGATATCCTTTCTACCAGCAACCCGAGCCTCGAAATGGCAAGCGGCGACCGTACTGTGAAAGATACACGTTATGCGTGGGCTACCCGCGGTTATTTCGGACGTATCAACTACGACTTCATGGGACGCTATCTGGTGGAAGTAAACGGACGTTACGACGGTTCTTCCCGTTTTGCCAAAGGAAACCGCTGGGGATTCTTCCCGTCAGTATCTTTGGGATGGAACATCATGCGTGAATCGTTCATGGAAAAGACACAGGATGTACTGTCTAACCTGAAGTTGCGTGTATCTTGGGGTCTGCTGGGTAACCAGACAGGTGCCGCTTACTATACATTCGCTTCTACCATGGACCCGACTTCTCTCGGTAACTGGTATTTCCAGAACGGAAGAGAGGGTTATCTGAGCCCGGGTTCGGTAGTCGACTCCAATACTACTTGGGAAAAGGTGGAACATAAGAATATCGGTATCGACTTCGGTTTCTTCGGCAATGCACTGACCGGATCGTTCGATGTGTTCCAGCGCGATACACGTGATATGTTAGGTCCTTCGGTTGCACTGGCCGACTTCTTTGGTGCGGTAGCTCCCGAAACCAACAACGCCGAGATGCGTAACCGTGGTTGGGAACTTACCTTGCAGTGGAGAGGAAAGATCGGTAAGGATATCGATTATTCTATCGGCGGTTCGTTGTCCGACGCTACTTCAGAAGTTACTGCTTATGAAGGCGATGGTTCTGATCCTTCAGAAAATTGATACAAAGGAAAGAAAGTGGGTGAAATTTGGGGATACCGTGCTTCCGGTCTGATTCAGACGCAGGAAGAAGCCGATGCGTATAACTCTACTTACGATTTGGCTTACCTGAGCGGACAGAAATGGATGCCGGGTGACGTGAAGTATGTCGACCTGAACGGAGATAACAAGATCAACAACGGTACCAATACTGTAGGCGATATGGGTGATATGACCGTCATCGGTAATACGACTCCGCGTTACCAGTACACCATCAACGGATCAATCTCGTGGAAAGGTCTTTCACTGAGTCTGATGTTCCAGGGCGTAGGCAAGCGCGACTGGTGTCCTGCCATGAACACTTCTTACTTCTGGGGGTCGGGTGCATACGCACAGGTCACTGTCTTCAAGGAACACCTCGACTACTGGACACCGGAAAATCCGGATGCTTACTATCCAAATCCGTACACTGCCGGTAATCAGGCTGTCGGAAAGTTCCGTGCGAAGACTTCTCAGAAGTCCGACCGTTACATGCAGAGTGCCGCTTATTGCCGTCTGAAGAACATGACCATCAGCTACGACCTGCCGAAGGCATGGATCGAAAAGATTCACCTCACCAAGGCTCAGGTATTCTTCTCAGGCGAAAACTTGCTGACCTTTACCAAGCTGAGCAGCATCTTCGATCCGGAAGGTCTGTTTACTCAGAACAGTTACGGTAATGCGCTTGAGCAGGCTGGTAAGAACTATCCGATGACGAGAGTATTCTCTGTCGGCGTTATTTTAAATATGTAAAAAACGGGAAAAACAATTATGAAAAATATACATTTACTGATTGCTTCAGTGTTATGCCTGGGAACAACTTCCTGCTTCGATATGAACCAGGAACCTCAGGGAGAGATGTCTACGGTAGGTGCTTTCACTACAACCAGTGAAATCAACATGTACCTGAACATGTTCTATCAGGGTAGCGTGCCTGTGATGGGTGGAGGTACGGTCAACAATACTGCCATCAAGACGCAGTCCAGCAGTAGTACCAACGGTATCGCTTTCGGCGATGCCAACAGTGATAACTTGTATCCGAATGCAATCGATACGCGTCTGGCCGGCGAGACTTCGCTGGGTAACGCTGCCGAGTTGAGTGATTACAAGGCGATACGTAACGTGAACTTCTTGCTTCAGAATATCCAGAATTGCGAGGATAAGGGAACCGACTACAAGCAGTGTCTGGGTGAGGCATACTACTTCCGTGCGGCTTACTATTATCACCTGCTCGTGAATTACGGAGGTGTGACATGGGTAGAAGACCAGTTGGACCCGGATTCAGAACTGATGAAGCGTCCGCGTAATACGCGTACGGAAATTGTGGATTATATCTTGAAGGATCTGCAGGATGCCATTACGAACTTGAGTGAACAGAATACCAATGCTACCCGTCGTGTACACCGCGATGTAGCCCGTGCCCTGAAGAGTGAAGTGGCACTGTTTGCTGCTACGTGGGAAAAGTATCACCGTGCAGAGAACGACCCGTTCTACGACAAGACGCTGACCAATCCTGATGAGAAAATCAAGGACTGGCTGGGTCAGGCGGTAACAGCTGCCAAAGAGGTGATCAACCGTAATGTATGGAGTATCCATAAAACGGGTAACCCGCTGACCGACTATCGTGACATGTTTATCGATACCGACCTGAGCGACAATCAGGAGGTACTGTGGTGGAAGGAATACAATGCTTCTGCCGGCATCGGTCACAACGTAACATACTATGCTTGTGAGGGAGGTGGACAGATTGGTGTTTCAGCTTCGCTAGTGGACGATTATCTGACGATTGACGGCAAGCCGTTTACCGGCAATGCCAAGCTGGAAGCTAAACGTACGTACGGAGCCGAGCTGAGCCCCGAACTGCGTGACCCGCGTCTGTCGCAGACAGTCTTCATGCCGGGACAGCAGATTCAGAGTGACGGTACGGTTTATACATGGCCGCCGCTGGATGCAACCAACTACCACCAGAATACGACCGGTTATTCTGTCTTGAAATACGAAGAGTTCAACACTACGAATACGGCTGCTTATACCACTGCCAACCGTAGTCAGGCTCCGGCTATTCAGGTACGTTACGCCGATATCCTGCTGAACTATGCAGAAGCACTTGCCGAACTCGACGGTGCAGGCAATGCCAGCGAAATTCAGAAAGCCTTGCAGCCGTTGCGCGACCGTGTGAACATGCCGGGTGTGGATTTCGACCGCGAGTATAATACCGATGCCGATTATCCGTTCCATAACCTCGATAAGTATATTCAGGCTGTACGCCGTGAACGTCGTGTGGAGAAAGCTCTCGAGAACTGTCGTCTGACAGATATCTTGCGCTGGGCTGCTGCCGATGAACTGATTGTCGGAAAGACTCCGACAGGTGCCTTGTATACAGGCAGTACGCTGGGCGAACATTTCAATGGTATCATGACCGTAGGTTCGAATATCTGGTTGAAGGACGGTTATATCGTAGCGTTCAACAATACCAACTATCCGAACGGCTGGCAGTTTGATGTGAACCGCGATTACCTGCTGCCTATCCGTCAGGAAATGGTGGGTAACTTGACCGGCGGCTTGTGGGAACAGAATCCGGGCTGGTAAGGTTTCTTTTCCGGTGTGTTTCTTGTAAAGAGAAAACATCGGCAGAAACTTTCTGAAACAAGCCGATGAAAAAATAAAACGTGCCCTTAAATTGGCAGGAGTATCATAGAAAGGTCCGGGGAAAAAACATTTCCATGCTTCCTCGGACTTTTTTGTCTGATGGCTTTGGGTATTCTCCCCGAAGCTGATATCTTTGTAACAAGCTGTATAAACTTTTACTTACTTTATTTCATTTTATGAAAACATCCTCATTCCTTTACCCGTTGACGGGTATGGCAGCTCTGGCTTCACTGGCTTCGTGCGGCAGTGAGAAACAGGCTCCCAAACAGTACAATATCGTGTACATCATGACCGACGACCATACGGCGCAGATGATGAGCTGCTATGGAAGCCGCTTCGTGGAAACTCCTAACCTGGACCGTATTGCCAACGATGGCGTGATCTTTACCAACAGTTTTGTGGCTAACTCGCTGAGCGGACCGAGCCGTGCGTGTATGCTTACCGGCAAGCACAGCCATGCCAACGGATTTACCGACAATACCACCTGTGTGTTCGACGGTTCTCAGCAGACCATGCCGAAGCTGTTGCAGCAGGCAGGTTATCAGACGGCTATCATCGGAAAATGGCACCTCGTGAGCCTGCCTACCGGATTCGACCATTGGGAAATCCTGCCCGAACAGGGTGATTATTATAATCCGGACTTTATCACGATGGACAACGATACCATCCGCAAGGAGGGGTATGTCACCAACCTGATTACGGATATGAGCATCGACTGGATGGAGAACCAGCGCGACAAGAACAAGCCGTTCTGTCTGTTTATCCATCACAAGGCTATCCACCGCAACTGGCTGCCTGCATTGGAGGACTTGCCGCTGTACGAGGACAAGACCTTCCCGTTGCCCGACAATTTCTACGATGAGTACGAAGGTCGTCCCGCTGCTGCTGCTCAGGAAATGAGTATCTGGAAGGACATGGACCTGATTTACGATAACAAGATGGACCGTGCCGACAAGACTTCTCCGCTGAAGGAGAGATACGAAAGCTATATCGGTCGCCTGAGTCCGGAAGACCGTAAAGTGTACGATGACTTCTACCAGCCGATTATCGACGACTTCTACAAGAAGAATCCGCAGGGTAAGGAACTGGCCGAATGGAAGTACCAGCGCTACATGCGCGACTATGCCAAGGTAGTGAAGTCGCTCGACGAAAATGTGGGTCGTGTACTCGATTACCTGAAAGAAAAGGGCATGCTCGACAATACGCTGGTAGTCTATACCTCCGATCAGGGATTCTATATGGGCGAACATGGCTGGTTCGACAAGCGTTTCATGTACGAGGAATCCATGCATACCCCGCTGATCATGCACCTGCCGAAAGACTTCAAGGCGAAGGGTGAAATTCCTCAGATGGTACAGAACATCGACTATGCCCCGACCTTCCTCGAACTTGCCGGAGCACCTATCCCCGAAGATATTCAGGGTGTATCGCTGGTTCCGTTGCTGAAGGGTGAGAAGCCCGCCGACTGGCGTAAGTCGCTGTATTATCACTTCTATGAATTCCCGGCAGAACACATGGTAAAACGTCACTACGGCGTACGTACCGACCGCTACAAACTCATTCATTTCTACAACGACATCGACGAATGGGAATTGTACGATTTGAAGGAAGACCCGACCGAAATGCACAATATCTACGGTCAGCCGGGTTATGAGAAGATTACAGTAGACCTGAAGGCTGAACTAGTGAAACTCCAGACTCAGTATAAGGATCCTATCGAACAGAAGCTGAAGCAGGCAAAAGAAGTGGCTGCTCCGGCTGAGAAATAAGATGGGGAAACATAAGCAATGAAGAGACTGTATCAAAATGAAAAGCTGAGACAGGCTTATTTATAATCTATCAGTTACAACATAAAAATCTCCTACTTTAGTCTTTGTTTTCTTCAATTACAGGACTAAAAGTAGGAGATTTTTTACTTCTAAGTTTCAATCTATAAGATTTTTACTTTTGCCATTCTATTTTGAGACGGCCTCATTGTATTTTCTATCTTCAATCGTCTTGAATACTTTCCGGTTGGTTTCGGAAAGGTTTGTTCTTCTTCAGCTTATTTTATTCACGTAGTTTTTGGATCATGTGATTATTTCTTACAGATCAAATACCACGCCAGCGAAGGAGTTGCCAGCGTGTATAGGGTGAAAAGACTGATTGTCAGATTTCCGCTTCTCCACTCCCCTAAAACATCAAACTGAAAAATGAAGAATAGGATTATTGCATGCAGGCATAATATAGCCCAACCGATGATCTTGTTGTTTTTCATAAATTGAATAATTAAATTGATTTGCTTATTATCTTGTTCTGTACATTCTATAACCTATATACCCTTGTATTAATGCGATAGACATGATTAATATTGCTTGAGCTAACACTCACCGACTAATACAAATAAAAGAAACTTTTTCATACTTCATCGTCAGACAGGATTGGCAAGATACTTGTCTTTAACCTATCGGTTCATTTTTTTGATTTTGTAATCAGTTTCTTATTGCTAAATACAAATATATATTTTTTCCGATACAAACTTTCATAATTCTAAAATAAATCCTTACTTTTAAGGAGAAAACCGAGATAAGTTCCTCCGACAAGCTTTTGTTGGTCTAATGTCAATCTACCTTTCCGTCAGTATTCGTTAGGAAGGTAGTGATGTGAAATTGCATATATGGCAAGAACTGTTGTCTTACGAATCCTAATTGTTGACCGCTATGAATCGATTACTCTTATTACTTTGTCTGCTGGTCTTCCAGCAGACAGTATTTTCCCAGAA
>ENA-OURV01000553-OURV01000553.1-human-gut-metagenome-genome-assembly--contig:-NODE-553-length-32233-cov-3.137050_pt1 | contig 32233 bp, 32 predicted proteins | sample MGYA00242141_ERZ509072 | MGnify/ENA primary metagenome ERZ509072 (study PRJEB26280, sample SAMEA2338763) | human gut metagenome | biome: human gut; feature: human-associated habitat; material: faeces... | reverse complement strand
GTCATAATGTGATATCGTAATGTTAAATTGTTGGCTTGTATTGACAAAGCCGTCGTATGCAAATATAATTGAATTACGGCATCCGGCAAGGCATTTTTCCGGCTGACCGGATCTTTCAATCAAAAAGGAGAACATATAAAATGTTTGTTCAGAAACCCCCGATGGGCTATAACACCTGGAACACCTTCGGTCACAACATCGACGCTTCCCTGATAAAGGAGACCGCCGACGCGATGGTAGATAACGGTCTTCTCGATGCCGGATACAACTACCTCGTCATCGACGACTGCTGGTCGGAAAGACACCGCGATCCCGTTACCGACAAGATCGTTCCCGACAAGAAAAAATTCCCCGACGGAATGAAGGCGGTCAGCGACTATGTCCATTCCAAGGGACTCAAATTCGGTATGTATTCCTGCGCCGGTGTCCGCACCTGCGCCGATTATCCGGGCAGCTTCGACCACGAATATCTCGATGCCGTGACCTTTGCGGAATACGGCTGTGACTTTCTGAAGTACGACTACTGCTACAAGCCCGAAACGGCAAACGGCGAGATGCTCTACCGCAGAATGGGTCTTGCTCTTGAAAACTGCGGACGCGAAATTCTGTTTTCCGCCTGCAACTGGGGTAGTGACGGCGTTCACGGCTGGGCACGCTCCACCGGCGCATCCATGTTCCGCTCCACCGGGGATATCTTCGACAACTTCAGATCCTTCTCCGATATCGCATTCTCTCAGATAGACAAATTCTGCTACTCCGCTCCCGGATGCTTCAACGACATCGATATGCTCACCGTCGGTATGTTCGGAAAGGGCAACGTCGGAACCACCGGATGCGATCTCAACGATTACATCACCCAGTTCTCTCTCTGGTGCCTGCTCGGCGCACCGCTCATGATCGGCTGTGACGTCAGAAACATGGAGCCCCAGATTAAGGCTCTGCTCACCAACAGAGAGCTTATCCGCATCAATCAGGACGAGGAGTGCCGCCCGGTCTACGAGGTCAGAACCAACAACTGGAACAACGTCCACGCATGGTTCAGACACCTTTCGAACAATGAATATGCCCTCGGAGTTTTCAATTTCGAGGACGGGGAGTGCTGCGTACCGGTTTCGACATACAACATGGGACTTGACCCGAAATCCGGACTGGCTCTTGCGCTTACCGACACAATGACCGGCGAACAGCTTGAACCGGAAAAGGACTACTTCAATTTCAGGCTGAGCGGTCACGCCGGCAAGGTCTTCAGAGGAAGGTTCGTCAGGGCATAAATGGAACGCCTCTGCACCTCCTGCCACGCTCCGCTCACAAAGGATGACATCGGGCTTCACAGAAAGCTGGTCAACCGCGGAGCAACGGAATTCATGTGCATAAAGTGCCTTGCCGCCTATTTCGGCATAACCGAAAAGCAGTGTCGGGAGCTTATCGACAACTTCCGCGCGGCGGGGTGCTCGATGTTTAACTGAAAAACGGCTGTTAAAATCTCTTCGGAGGTCTTAACAGCCGTTTTTGTATCAGTTGCCGGAACGGGTGGCAATGTATTCTTTTGCCGCGCAAACACCGTCACCATCATCAATAACATACATCTCAGGGAAGAGCGGCAGAATAGCGGAAATCAGCCTGCAAACGTCTTTTTCACGGTGAAATTCAACATTTGTGCAGTACGGATCGCTAAGCGGTATCTTTTCCTTGACTTCATCCGGAAAATCAGATCCTCCGCCGGAGACACCGAACAATTTGCATTGATCCTCATCAGAGCAAAACCACACCTGAACTGTTTTGGGCGATTTGCCTGTAACAAGCAGCTTTTCATCCCCGACCGCATCCCTGAATTCATTGAGAATACAGTTTTTACACTCGCTCCACGTTATTCTTCTGTCAGTGATCAGAAAAATGTCTCTCATTTTTTTACCCCTTTCATTGCCTGCAGTAATATGAAAACGGTGCTTTCCGACAAATCCCGCCGTGACAGTCAACCCGTCACAGCGGGATTTATCATTTCATCAGTTCCGCAGCCGCGATCCCGGTTCCCTCGCTCAGGCGGTCAACGGTATCGACCGTCGTGCTGCATTTGCAGGTCTCGATATCGGCGAGCTGTCTTGCGCTGATCCCGCAGCGGAAAGCAAGCTCTTCGCGCGATATCTTTTCTTTTTTGCGGTAATTACGAAGATTTTCAGCCAGCCGCTGTCTTGATGTCACGGTTGTCACCTTCATTCCCTGAATTTTTTTATCGGCTTTATCGCCGCGCCGCCCGGATATTCCCTGACTTCGCCGAGCGAGAAGAACCCGCTGTCGTAAAGCCGCACGCGCTGACCGACCGGGAGGTCAAGCCCGATTTTTTTCAGGTATATCTCGTTTCCGCACAGCGCAAGCCTTGCGAAAAATTCCGGCAGACGGACGACCGGACAGCCGGAAAACAGCTCCTCGGTGTCGCGGAGGATGCCGTAACGCTCCTCCGGAGTCATTGCCTCAAGCTCTTCAAGGGTATGCGCGTCGGACAGCGAAAATCCGCCTGACCCGGTTCTGACAAGCGACGACATCGTTGCCCCGCAGCCCAGCTTTTCGCCGATATCCTCGCAGAGCGTGCGGATATACGTCCCCTTTGAGCAGGAAACATCAAGGATATATTCCCCGTTTTCCGGGTCGGACGGGGTGCAGGCGATCTTACAGACCGATATCTTCCGCGCCTGACGCTCGACAGTCACACCGCGCCTTGCAAGGTCGCAGAGCTTCTCCCCGCCTACCTTCAGCGCGCTGTACATCGGCGGTATCTGCATTATGTCTCCGCAGAACGAATCAGCCGCCGCGATGACCGTTCCGGCATCCGGAAGAGCGGTACACCTGCGCAGTATGTTTCCGGTCACGTCCCCGGTATCGGTCACGATTCCGAGCCTCAGCCCGGCTTTGTAGCTTTTATCGTGTTCCGCAGCATACTCCGATGCCTTGACCGCCCTGCCGACAAGCACGCAGAGAAGCCCCTCCGCCATCGGATCGAGAGTCCCGGTGTGTCCGACCTGCTTTGTCGAATACAGTTTTCTTATTTTTGCCACGGCATCGTGAGAAGTGAAGCCGCGTGGCTTGTTCAGTATCAGAATTCCGGAGTTTGGCATGGTAAAAGAGCCGGGGGGAGAAAGAACGACTTGCAGAAGAGAGTACATTTGTACTGCCTTGCGCAAAAACTGTCCGGAGAGGTCAAATGTACTTCTTATTTACGCTTCTTTGCTTCTTTCTTTCAAAGAAAGAAGACGTTCCTCTTCCCTCCCCCACTCGTTCGTCAGAACAGCTCGATAAGCTCCTTTTTGGCGTTTGTGAGGTTGACGGGACCGGATTCGGCGAGATAAACCATGTCCTCGATCCTGACGCCGTATTTGCCCTCTACATAGATACCCGGCTCGACGGTCACAATAGCACCGACGGGAAGCTCCTTGTCGAATGTCGCGCTGAGACGCGGTTCCTCATGTATGAACATACCGACGCCGTGACCGAGGGAGTGTCCGAAACAGCCCTTATATCCGGCGTTGTCGATGATATCGCGGGCGACCTTGTCGCAGGACGCACCGGTCTTTCCGGCGGCAACGTAATCAAGTCCGGCAAACTGAGCCTTAAGCACGGTGTCATACATACGCCTCATCTCCGCGTCCGCCCTTCCGAGAACGACCGTGCGGGTCATGTCGGAGCAGTAGCCGTTGTAAAGCGCGCCGAAATCCATTGTGAGGAAGCCCTTTTCAAGCTTCACGTTTCTCGGCACGCCGTGAGGCATGGAGGTTGCGGTTCCGGATATCGCGATGGTGTCAAACGCCGGCTTTTCCGCGCCGAATTTTCTCATCCCGTACTCCAGCTCAAGCGCAACGTCGATCTCGGTCATCTCGGGTGTGATGAGGGTAAGGAGCCTGTCCAGTGCCTTTTCGGCGATCCTCTGCGCCCTGACGGTGTTCTCGACCTCTTCCGGGGTCTTGATCTCGCGCATTTTCTCGATAATTCCGCCGACCGGGACAAAATCCACAAGCGGGAAGGTTTCCTTCAGCCCGTTCAGCCTTGCAACGGTCATATTGTTGCTCTCAAAACCGACTTTGCTGAATTTGTTGTCGGCAAAAATGTTTCCGAGGTTGACCTTACGGTTTTCAAGCTGAACCACCTCAAGGGTATCCGTCTCGTATCTCTTTGCCACCTCGATGTAACGGAAGTCGGCAAGAAGCCACGATTTTTCGCGGGAGACTATTACATATCCGTCGGTGTAATTGAGCCCCGTGAGGTAACGCTGATTAAGCTCCGAGGTCACGAGGAAGCAGTCTATTCCGTCAGGGAGAAGACCACCGAGTTTTTCTGTGAAGTTCATTTTCTTTTTTTCCTTCATCTCAAGATATTTTTTTGCTTCACGTCACACAAGGACGTTGACAAGCTGCATGATAAGCGGCACTGTCCCGACCGACAGAAGCGTCGATATTCCCACCGTCTGCGCGGCAAGGTCGGGACGGATGTCGTAGCTTTCGGCAAACATCGCCGATGCCGCGGCACTGGGGAGCGACATCATGAGCGCGCCGAATATTGCGATCTCGCGCGGGAATCCGAACAGCTTCAGTACAAGTCCCGACACCACCGGAAGCACAACGAGATGTATGAACGACGTGTAATACACGTGCGGTTCGGATATCAGCCGCTTTACCGGTATTTCGGCGATCATCCCGCCGATGATTATCATGGAAAGCGGCGTGCAGGTGCTTCCGATAAGATCCATGCTGTGATACACCGGCTGATAGAACCGGAAGCGGAGTATGTAGAGGATAAAGCCCAGAATGCAGGGGACGGAGCCGTTGTTGATGAAGATCTTCGTGATCTTTATCTTCATCTCCCTGTTGGCGCGGCTGAGGATGAAAACACCGTATGTCCACATGACGATATTGAACACCGTCACATAGAACCCGCCCCAGAAAACGCCGATGTCTCCGTATACCGCCTTCAGAAGCGGGAATCCGAAGAAGCCGCAGTTTGAGAATATCATACAGAATTCCGAAACACGCCTTACCTTCTGATCTCTTATCCGGCAGGTTGAAAGCAGTGCGGCAAGCGCAGCCGCGGCATGAACGATCACCGCGGCAAGCAGAACAATCAGCCCGGAGCGAAGATTTTCCTCCGAATACTCAAGCCCGAGCATTGAGGTAACGAGCATGAACGGCTGGGCAATGTTCAGCACGAATGCCGACAGCTTTTTTGAAAAGCCGTCCTTAAAATAACCGAGCCTTGCTGCGGCGATCCCGGCAAGCACCGGGATGAACATTATCAGCGCGGAGTCGAAAAGAGTCGTGATGTCAAGTTTCATTTGCCGTAGGTCATTTTCCTTTCACCGCATCGAGCTTTTTTCTGACTGCCTTCATATCGGTAAGCATATCCTCCTTCTTACGCGGGTCGCGCAGAAGAAGTGAGGGATGGAACACCGCCGAGATCTCATACCCGTCGCCGGGAAACCACATCCCGTGCTCCCGTGTTATCCTGAAATCCGGTTTTATCAGCCGCATTGCCGATATCCTGCCGAGGCAGACGATCAGCTTCGGGGATATCAGCGATATCTGATTCTTAAGATACTCAATGCAGAGATCCTGTTCCTCCGGAAGCGGGTCGCGGTTCTTCGGCGGGCGGCATTTCAGCATATTCGCTATGTAAACGCTGTCGCGCGGTATCCCCACCGCCTCAAGATATTTGTCGAACAGCTTTCCCGCGCGTCCCACAAAGGGCGTGCCGGAAAGGTCCTCGCTCTCGCCGGGAGCCTCTCCTATGAACATAAGCTCAGCCCTCCGGTCGCCGCAGCCGAACACAACCTTCGTGCGGGTCGCGGAGAGCGGGCAGGCTGTGCATCCGCGGCATTTGTTTTCAAGTTCTTCCCAAGTCATTGCTTTTTTCCTTTCAGTTCCGGAGCCTCACTCTCCGGCAAGCCGGGCAAGACCGCTTTTCCCGCAGATCAGCTTTCCGTACTCTACGGCATAAAGCCCCGCATTGCCGTCAAGCGGGTCGCCGTAATCACAGGCGTAAAGCGGGATCTCGCTCATTATCATGAACCACCGACCGCATCCGCGCAGAACCGTAACGTCACCGTCAAAGCCAGAGCACAGCATCCGGCGGCAGAGCTGCTTCAGATCCTCTGCGCTGTCTATCATTATCACCCTTCCCGTAAAAGAAGCCGTTTTTTCCATACTGATTCTTCCTCCGCACCGATATATTTAATATCAGTTTAGCGGATAAAACCGAAAGGGTGACGGGATATCAGAGCTTTATCAGCCCCGCGTCATACATTTTCTGCACCGACATGAGAATGCCGAGCTTTGCGTGATACCACGTGAGCCCGCCCTGGAAAAACACGGCGTAGGGCTCTCTTATCGGTCCGTCGGCGGAAAGCTCTATCGACGAGCCCTGAACGAACGCGCCGGCTGCCATGATGACCTCGCTGTCGTAGCCCGGCATTGCCCACGGTTCGGGGGTGACATAGCTGTCAACCGGAGCCGCCGCCTGAATGCCCCGGCAGAAGGCAAGCATTCCCTCTTTTGAGCCGAGCTCGACCGCCTGGATTATGTCGTGCCGGTCCTCGCTTCCCGTCGGAACAACACGGAAGCCGAGGCGCTCATATACATTCGCCGCAAATACCGCGCCCTTCAGCGCCGAGGCGGTCACCGTCGGAGCAAGAAAGAAGCCCTGATAGAATGCCGGCATGATACCGAGGTTAGCCCCGACCTCCTGCCCCAGACCGGGAGCGGAAAGACGGTAAGCGCACCTTGAGACGCACTTTTCGGTGCCGACGATATACCCTCCGACAGGCGCAAGCCCGCCGCCCGGGTTCTTTATAAGCGAACCGACCGTCATGTCGGCTCCGACGTCGGAAGGCTCTGTTTCCTCAACGAATTCGCCGTAGCAGTTATCGACCATAACGGTAATCGACGGCTTTATGCTCTTAACGAACGAGATAAGCTCCCCGATCTGCTTAACCGAGAAGGTCGGGCGGGTCTTGTAGCCCTTTGAGCGCTGGATGGTCACCAGCTTTGTTTTCCCGTTTATCGCTTTTCTTATGCTTTCATAGTCAAAGGTGCCGTCGGGGAGCAGATCGACCTGCCGGTAGCTGACGCCGTACTCTTTAAGCGAGCAGGGCGATTCCCTTATTCCGATGACCTCCTCAAGCGTGTCATACGGTCCGCCCGCCGGGGAAAGCAGCTCGTCTCCCGGAAGCAGATTCGCAGACAGCGCAACTGTCAGCGCATGAGTCCCGCAGGTTATCTGCGGACGGACAAGCGCCGCCTCGGTATGGAACACGTCGGCGTAGACCTTCTCAAGCGTATCCCTGCCGCCATCGTCGTAGCCGTATCCGGTCGTGGCGGCGAAATGCGTGGCGTTCACGCGGTTCTTCTGCATCGCGTGAAGCACCTTGCACTGATTCATTTCGGATATTCTGTCGATTTCGCGGAAGCGCTCTCCGAGAGACGCAAGCACCTCCTCCCCGAGGCGGTATACCCTCTCGGATACACCGAGCTCCCGGTAGGTACCGATCAGTTTTTCACTGTTGCTGTTCACTTTTTTCACCCGGCTCAGAATCTGTCAACCGGGAAAAGTATCTTCAGCTGATTTATGCGGCTTTCGTATGCCTTTCTCTGTTTCTCGGCAAGAAGCTCTTCCTTCAGCTGATCCTTCACCTCGTCAAAGGTGAGCGCGGAGCTGTCGGACTTTGACAGAACCTTGATTATGTGATAGCCGAACTGCGTCTTTACCGGGTCGGATACCTTTCCGGGCTCAAGCGCGAATGCCGCGTCCTCGAACTCCTTCACCATCTGACCCTTGCCGAACTCGCCGAGGTTGCCGCCGTTTTCCTTTGACGGGCAGGTGCTGTAACGCTTTGCCGCCTCTTCAAACGTGACCTCGCCGTTTTCAAGCTGAGCCTTTATCCCGTTCGCCTTGTCCTCGCTGTCAACAAGGATGTGGCTGGCATTGACCGTCGCGCCGCGGTCAAACTGCTCGGGGTGAGCGTCAAAATATTCCTTCACCTCCGCATCGGTGATCTTTACGTCCTTTATTGCGCGGTTTATCTCGAACTTGGTCATAAGCTCGTCCTTAACCGCCGCAAGCTGTGCCTTGAATTCCGGGTCGAACTCGATAAGATCCTTTCTTGCCGCCGCAAGAAGCAGCGCACGGTTGATGAGCTGCTCAAGCACCATCTTCTCGCCCTGCGGGTTCATGAGGCTCTGACCCCTCTGTCCCATTCCCATGATCGCGCCCTGAACGTCGGCGGCTGTTATGTTTATGCCGTTCACCGACGCAAGTATTCTGTTGTCTGCCATATATTTTTCCCTTTCAGATGAGGCACGGGAGCAAAACCGCCCCGACCTGCCCTGTTTTTTTACGTATTATTATATCATATCGACGGTCAGATTGCAAGAGCAAACAGGGCGGTTTGACGGCTGACAGAGAAAAATCCGCATACATCCTGATGTTCACATCCCGGAAATGCTTTGCTCCGCTCCGGTTTCCACACAGCACACTTATCCCGATGATAATTGGTGAAATAAAACGTTATCTGCGCGACAACAATGCGATAAGAGTCAGCCGGTCGGTGCGCGACCTTGCCTGTCACGCGCTTCAGGCGAAGGAGGAGCTGTCGCACAGACTGGCAAACGAGCCGACCCCGGCGCAGATCTCGGAATACATGACCGAAAAGGGCGACCCGCACACCGCGGAGGAGATAGTTTCTGCGCTTGAGGCGATAACGGCGCCGGTGTCGCTTTACGACCCGGTATACGGCGACGGGAGCGATCAGGTCTACGTCATGGATCAGCTGAGTGACAATTCCGGAGGCGAGGACGCATGGCTTGAGAACATCGCTCTCCGCGAGGCGATGAAGAATCTGAACGAAAGAGAGAAAAAGATCCTCTCTCTCCGCTTCTTCCGCGGCAGGACGCAGATGGAGATAGCCGCCGAGATCGGAATTTCTCAGGCGCAGGTCTCCCGGCTTGAAAAAGGGGCTCTTGAGAGGATAAAAAAGCAGATGTAAACAGCTGTTCCGGCTTCCGGACGCATTTTTGCGGCTTTTTTTGAAAAAAATCCTGAAAAGCTATTGCAAAAACGCGCGATATAGGTTAAAATATAGTGTAAGACATTAATTCTGTTTTCAGTATATTTTGGAGGAACACTTATATGGTAACAGCCGGAGATTTCAGAAACGGCCTGACATTTGAAATGGACGGTAACGTAATGCAGGTAATCGAATTCCAGCACGTAAAGCCGGGAAAAGGCGCCGCATTCGTACGCACCAAGCTCAAGAACGTTATTACCGGAGCTGTCATTGAAACAACTTTCAGCCCCACTGACAAATTCGAAAACGCTTATGTCGAGCGTAAGGACATGGAGTACCTTTACAACGACGGCGAGCTCTACTACTTCATGGATCCCGAAACCTACGAGCAGATCCCGCTTGACGCAAACAAGCTGGGCGACGCTTTCCGTTTCGTCAAGGAGAACATGATCTGCAAGGTCGTCTCCTTCAAGGGCAACGTATTCTCTGTCGAGCCCCCGATGTTCGTCGAGCTTGAAGTAACCGACACCGAGCCGGGCTTCAAGGGCGACACCGCAACCGGAACCACAAAGCCGGCAACCCTCGAGACAGGCGCAACCATCAAGGTTCCGCTCTTCATCGATATCGGCACCGTGATCCGCATCGACACCCGTACCGGGGAGTATATTTCGCGCGCATAAGCGTCGGTACATCTCCGAAAAAAGTTTCTTAAGGAGGATTCAATCATGAAAATCACCGAGAAAACCGCATACCTCAAGGGGCTTCTTGAGGGTCTGTCCATCGACAAAAACAAACCCGAGGGAAAACTCCTTGCGGCGATCATCGACACCCTTGACGAAATGGCAGCCGAGGTCGCCGGACTCACCTCCGAGACAGAGCATCTCGAAGATTATCTCGACGAGCTTGATTACGACCTCGGAAATCTCGAAGCCGACTACTATGAGGCATGGGACGATGATGACGACGAGGACTACGACGACGAGGATTACTGCTACTGCGACGAGTGCGACGAAGACGACTGCGAAGGCTGCGAGCTGGCAGAAGACGGCGAGGAAGAGGAGCCTGAAGAGGAGTAATCCCCTTATCCTTATGCCGGGTACTTAAAAAATATTTTTTCCGGGGTCATGCCGAACGGTGTGACTCCGGTTTTCTTTCCTGCACGTAATCCGCACCGAAAAAGCTCCCCCGAAAAATCGGAGGAGCATTATTTCATATTCTGTTTCCGGAGATATATACTTCCCTGACCGAGAAATCCGGGTTAAGGACGACAAAATCCGCGCGGAAGCCGGGTTCTATCCTTCCGGTGTCGGAAAATCCGATCATATCGGCGGGATTTGAGGTCGCGCAGGGAACCGCCCCGGCAAAGGGTATGTTCCTGAATTCCGAGTAATTCCGCACTCCGTCGATAAGGTCAAGCGTGCTTCCGGCTATCGCTCCGTCTGCAGTATATGCCCTGCCGCCGCGGAGTATCACCGGATTTCCGGCTATCGAGTAATCGCCGTCGGGACAGCCGGTGCCCTCCATCGAGTCGGTGATAAGAACGACTCTTTCCGGAGATTTGACACGACCGGCAAGGGATATCATCTCGGGCGAGACATGAAAGCCGTCGCAGATAAGCTCTGTATACGCATCGGAAAGCAGCCCCGCCGCTGCCGCTCCGCCCGCACGGTGGTGGACAGGCGGCATGGCATTGAACAGGTGTGTGAAGGAACGTACGCCGTTTTCCGCCAGCTTCATTGCCGTTCCGTAATCGGCGTCGGTATGACCGAGACCGGCTGTCGCTCCTCTGCTTCTTATTGCGTCAAGAAAGCTGCCGTCGGCATCAAGCTCAAACGCCGCGGTAAAATGCAGGCGCATATTCCCCGCCCTTTCGCGGAACAGCGCGACCTCTGCTGACGAGAGCGGCGCCAAAAGATCCTCTCTGTGCGCGCCGCGGCGCTTCAGGTTGAGGTATCTGCCCTCGATATGAACCGCGCGGAAGCCGGATTCCCTTACCCTCGACACCGCCGAGAGCATATTGTCAAGAGTATCGGACGCTATCGTCGGGACAACGGCAGTAACGCCCTTTTCGGCGTAGAGCCGCTTCATTTCCTTCATCTGCGGCACGGTTGCCGAGACGAAGTCGTACCCGCCGCGTCCGTGAGTGTGGACATCGACAAGTCCGGGGATTATCATTGCACCGTCCATGTCGGTCCCGTTCTCCGGCTCGCGCAGATCGGTGAATCTGCCTCCGGAAACGGTAAAGCCGCCGCGGAAAAAACCGCGCTTTCGGTTGTCGAAAACGAGAGCGTTTCTGATTTTAAGACAATTCACAGCGCTGTAACGGCATCGGGATGCTTTGATACGATCTCCGCCGCCGCCTCCGCGTCAAGATAGACATAGACCTTGTCGGACACAAGCTGAAGGATCGATGCGGGGACCTCCGGAGTGACCTCTCCGAAGAATGCCTTTTCAACGATCTCCGCCTTGTTTGCGCCGTTTGCGATAAACAGTATCTTCTTTGCGTTGAGGATCGCCCTGCAGCCCATTGAATACGCGTAGCGCGGCACGTCATCCTCGGATGCGAAGAAGCGGGAGTTTGCCTCGATCGTGCTTTCGGTCAGCTTTATCTTAACGGTTCCGGTAGAAAAGCTGTCGTCCGGCTCGTTGAAGCCGATGTGACCGTCAACACCGATGCCGAGAAGCTGTACGTCGATGCCGCCGAGGGACTCAATAAGCCTGTCATACCGGGCGGTCTCAGCCTCCGCATCGGGATTTGTTCCGTCGGGGAGGTGAACATTTTCCTCCCTGATGTCGATTTTGTCAAAAAGGTTCTTGTGCATGAAATAAGAGTAGCTCTGGTCGTTATCCGGGGTAAGTCCGCAGTATTCGTCAAGATTCACGGTCTTTACGTCGCGGAAAGAGATAAGACGCCCGTTGTAACGCTTCACAAGCTCCGCATACATTCCGAGCGGAGTGGAGCCGGTCGCAAGCCCGAGGACCGAGTCGGGCTTGAGCGTGACCTGAGATGTGATTATATCCGCCGCGCGGCGGCTCATTTCTTCGTATGTGGGGCAAACATTGATCTTCATTTTGTTTTTTTCCTTTCTCCGTCAGACCGGAGTTTGCTTTTATTGCAGCCGGAACTGTTCCGTAATTGTTTTTTCCGCTTCGGCGCTTTGAATCTGCACGGAACAACTCCATAATTTTTTGTTGCTTCTTTGCTTCTTTCTTTCAAAGAAAGAAGCCGTTTTCCCCTTCATTCCGCTGCGGCGCCGATTATTCCGGCATCGTTTCCGAGGGCGGCGGGGAGTATCTTTGTCGCAAGCGGTGCGCAGAGCATGGGGATCACCGCATCGGTGAGCGGCGAGATGAGCGTGTCACCCTCGCGCGAGATGCCGCCGCCGATGCAGACGACCTCCGGCTGAAGGAGATTTATGACGTTCGACACACCGACGGCAAGGTCGGAGACGAATGCCGCCACAATACCCGATGCGATCGGGTCGCCGAGGCGCATGGCATCGAATGCCGTTCTGCCGCTGACAAGCGATGTGCTTCTCGATACCTGCCATATAAGGCTGTCGGGATTGTTCTGCATCGCGCGGACGGTGGATTTTATCAGCGCCGTTGCGGAGCAGTAGGCCTCAAGACAGCCGGTCTTTCCGCAGACGCATTTTCTTCCTCCGGCACGGATGACTGTGTGACCCAACTCTCCCGCACCGCCGCCGGAGCCCTCTATGATCTTTCCGTTTATGATTATGCCGCCGCCGACTCCGGTGCCGAGGGTTATCGCCACAAGCGAGGAGTGACCCTTTCCGCACCCGGCAGCGAATTCGCCGTAAGCCGCGGCATTTCCGTCGTTCCTGAGAGAAACCGGCTTTCCGGTCAGCTTTTCAAGCATGGCGGCAAGCGGAACACCGGAAAAGCGCAGATTGTCGGCATTAATAACGACCCCGTCCCGGATTATCCCCGGAGAGCCGACCCCGACAGCGGCTATCGCTTCCTCATACGGTATTCCCGCCTCCGCACAGACACTGCGGCAGAGGGAGTCAATATCGCGGCATATTTTTTCCGCGCCGCCGGCAACATCGGTCTTTACCGAGGCTTTTTTCACGATCGAAAATTCTTTGTCAACGATCCCGGCGGCAATATTCGTTCCTCCGAGGTCAACTCCGATCCTGTATTTTCTCATAGGCGTTTCCTCTGCGCCGGAAGCTGTTCTGCCCGGCACTTTTCAGATTATTTCTTACGTTTATGATATCATCTCCCCTTGATTTTTTCAATGCAAAATAGTATAATGATATGGATAATCGGGTTTTTTATACGATTTTACATTCAGGAGGTCTGAAAATGGCTGATATAAAAGACATAAGGGCGATTCTCCGTGACCTGCACCTTGTCTCGGGATTCAGGGTGTCGCTCCACGGAACCGACTTTTCGGAGATCTCGGCTTATCCGGAGGAAATAAGCCCCTTCTGCAGGCTTGTACAGGAGAACCCGAAGGCAAAAATGCAGTGTGTTTACACCGACGCCGACGCTTTTGAAAGAGCGCGCCATTCCGGGAAGATATACATTTACCGGTGCCGCTTCGGGCTGTGCGAAGCCGCCTGCCCGCTGTACAAAAACGGCGTGCTTTCCGGGTATCTCATGATGGGACAGGTCAGGGACGGGCTTCCCGGCACCGATGCCGCTGTTATATCGGAGGCTCTGCCTTACGTTTCCGACCGGCCTGAGCTTGAAAAAGCCGTATCGTCGCTTTCCTCCGTTCCCCGCGAAAAAATGCTTGCGCTTGCAGACATAATATCCCTCTGTGCCGACCGGCTGACCGACGGCTTTGCGCCTCAGAACGCGCGCGACCTTGCCGCGTCCGCCGTCGGATACATCAACCGCAACATCGGAAAAAAGCTGACCGTCGATATCATCTGCTCCGCCTTCAGCTGCAGCCGCTCAACGCTCATGAAGTGCTTCCGCCGCGACTGCGGGGTGACGGTGAACGAGTACATCGTCTCACGCCGGATAGACATTGCGAAGGAGCTGCTTCAGTACTCCGAGCTTCCGGTATCGGGGATCGATGCCGGAAAAACAAAGCCGTCCTTGGCTGCGGTAAATACGTAACTGAGACGTGTCCATGTGTCATGTTCAAGAGATACCCAGCTGCCTTCCTTATTGTTGGTCATAGCGTGAACGTTGTCTGCACCAATGTCTTTGTTTTCCGGTCCCCACCAGATAAGAGTTTCGGTTTCGGTCGGAACATAAACATCGATAAACGCAATGTACTTCTTCCCTGCCTGAACAGTCAGAAAATTTTTGTCCTGTGTAGAATCGGCATAGCAGAGTCCGGGCGCACCCGCATCCGTACCGTTGATTCTGAGGCATCCGCTGTCGGCAACACCGCCCTTTGACTGATATACGATGGTAGTTCCGCGATAGGGATTAACATCGTCACTTCTGCCGAACCAGAAATGGCTCTTTGCGTGCTCTTCACCGGAATCGAAGTTTCCTCCGATTGCCATGTTTCCGGCAATATCGGTCTTGAGGTGTGCCGCACCGACAGCAAGTATCATTGATACCGCCAGAAGTGCCGCTGTAAAGATGGTCGAAAGTGTTCTTTTCATTTTCTTGTCCGTTAATTCGTTTTCCGAATTCCCTTCTTTTTATTTATTTCGATCAGTACGCACAGTGTCTGCTTTTTCACACCACGGTTCTCTCTTCCGGGTCTGATAAACAGCGCCTTCCGCACCAATAAAAATCATTTGCAATATGCGCAACCGGTTGCACAACCGGACAGACCCCTTCCCGGTGTTTCCGGTCTGCCTGTTCTGCATTCAGTTGGTATAAAATCTCAGATTACTTTTCATCACGATCTCCGGCACCGGCGAGACAAAGCTGTCAACGTCTGACTGACCTATAAGATATCTGACGAGGTTGATAAAGGCATTCTTGCCCTGTTTATAATGGTTCTGATAGAAGGTCGCGTTCACCGTTCCGGAGGAAATATACCCGATTATCTCCGGGTAAACGTCGAAGGTGACAAGGACAGTGCTGTCGGAAAACCCGTTTTCGCTAATATATCTGCAAAGAGGGAGAGATTCGCCGCTTGTGATATATATCGCATCCGGTTTCTCACCGTCCCTCCCATACAGCTGCTCAAGCTGTTCGCCGAGGATGTCCGGGGAATCCTTCATATCGAAGGAACCGGTCACATTCAGACGGTTTTCCGCCGCAGCTTCAAGGAAGCACTTTTCGGCGATCCTGTGAAGCTCGGAATTTCTGTCTCCGGTGAAAAGCACCACGTTTTTTGACTCCGAACGAAAAAGACAGTTTGAAATGAATTCCGCCGCCATTGCCGAGGAAAGCGCCGGATCATGGCAGGAGGCAAACAGCTTGTTCAGCTCCGGCACGTCGCTCTGGAGCACGGCAAGTTTAATCCCGCTCTCTAAATACCGGTTGAGTACGGCGATCTCATCATGTCCGGTGAAGCCGTTCACGATAAGTCCGTCGTAATTCTTAAGCCCCGAAAGGAACGACGACAGTTTTTCTGCGTTCATGTCCGACCTGTCGTAGGGGTAAAAATCGATATTCACCTTCAGGTCGAAAAGCTCACGGCTCCCGTCATTTATCCCGCGGATAAACTCGTTTGTTGCATACGAGTACAGATCCGGGTAGAGCATTCCGATGTTTATCTCTCTCATCGAAAGCCTTGACGCCGCGCGGTTGAGGACATAATTTTTCTCCTTTGCATATTCAAGGATACGGTTTCTGACCTCATTGCTGATATTTGATGACGGGTCGAACGCACGGCTTACCGTCGATTTTGACACACCCAGCTCCTCAGCTATTTCAATCATAGTTATTTTTTTCATCTGATATAACCGAACCCCTTGTTATGCAACCGGTTGCTTAACCGTTATGTACATTTTATCACATAAAGAGCCTATTTGCAATAGTTACTCTGCCGGTTTTAAGCCAATACGCACGAATTAACCGGGCATTATGCACAATTCGTTTGTCATGCTTGTGCAATAATGATATGCCGCCTGCGGCATTAAATGCAGCAGGCGGCATGGATTCGGTTGTTCAGCGTAAAAATATCGCCGTTATTTTGCCTCAGTCAGCCAGACAATTTCTGACCCCACATCTCCGGAAATGGTAACCGTAAGCCCCGTCTCCATAAGCTCTGCGCCGGTCATCACGCGGTTCTGCTCCGGGCGGTCTTCAAATGTGAGGTGATAGGAAACGTCAGCCATAAGCCCGCGGAGCTTCACCGTCTTTGTCTCGCCCTCTTTGTTCGTAGGCTTCCAGAGCATCACGACACCCTTGATCTCCCTGTCGGTATCGGCATCGATGTACTCAAGACCGTCCCAGTTTTCCCCGTCGGGGCGCGGGAGGATGTGATAGAGGTCGCCCTCGCGGATGAGAGGACGGAGTTTTTCTTTGTAAATGCCCTCAACGTATTTGTTGAGCATCTCCTTATCGCTGTCGGAGAACACCTCGTTCCACTTTCCGATCATGACGCCGCCGGTGAGAGAGCAGCGCAGACCGTACAGAAAATCACCCGTCCCGGTGTAGTACTGACCGCCGACCGTATATGACTGGATTCCGCAGGGCAGCTGGAGCTGTGCGGGATGGAAGACATACGAGCTGTCATAGAAGCTGGCATGGAGCGAATTGTAGTCAGAGGAATCGTCGCAGTTGATGACCGTCGCACGGGTCGCGGTGAAGAGATCCTTCATCATTCCGCCGGAAGAGCAGGACTCATAGCGGAAACCGGGAACGTTTTCGTACAGATAATCGACAAGCTCTCCGAAGCCGACGGTGCACCAGTACTGAACATCGTTTCCGCCCGCTTTGTGGCGGTTCGCCTTGTCGGAGGTGTGGCAGATAGGCTCAAAATCGCTTCTCCAGGTCGTGATGCCGTTCTTTGTGAAGAAATCTCCCATATACTTCTGAAAAAACGCCACACACTCGGTATTTCCGAAATCGGCGGAGGCATTCAGTCCGTTTATCTTCACGTTCGAGAACCACTCCGGATGCCCGTTCTTGCCAAGAGATGTCGGGATCCCCGCCTGATTCAGCATCGTGTCGCGCGGCATATAGTAAACGGTGACTGTTCCGCCCTGCGCCTTTGCCGCATCGCAGAGAGCTTTCATGTTCAGAAACTTCATTTCCGTAAGGAAGTGCGTGCCTTCCTTGAGAAGCCCCTCGCGCATCCAGAAGCCGGGAGTCGCCATGACCTCTGCCGGTCTGCCGCCTGCCCACCAGCCGTAATCGAGCTTAAGGCTCTCAAAGCCGCAGTATTTCACGGCATTTTCAATGTTTGTCTCAAGGCAGTAGTCATACTGCGTCAGCGGCTCGTTCTGATTTTCGGTCATACACTCCGGCGCCTTGTAGCGAAGGAACCAGTGCTTGAAAAGGTTCGACCCGACCTCAACGTCGCCCTCATATACCCCGATATATACCGGCGGCAGAAGCATACTGTCACCCGGATTGAGATATGTAGAAAGCTCTCCGTTCGGGTCAAGTGCCGCGCCGAGGGTCAGGGTATCGTCCTTACCCTTTGCGGTCAGCAGTCCGCTTGACCACTCCTGCGCGAATATAAGTCCGTAATCCCCGCCGTCAATGTACATCATCGGAAGCGAACCGGGATTCGGATAGTCGGAGCTGACCTTGCAGGAGGCTTTGATCGTGTTGTTCTTTATCTCCTTCTTGCGGATGCCGGTTCCGGAATAATACTCTCCGGAATATTTCTTCACGCCCTCTGCAAGCCAGCCCTCTTTGCCGAAGGTCCATGCCGTCGGATTACCTTCTTTTTTAATCGTTGCGGCAAAATAGCTGTCGGGCTGAACAAGCACTGTCTTTTCACCGGTGCAGTAAAGATATCCGTAAAATTCAAACGGTCCCGCCAGCCCGGTGCGCGCCGTTATTATAATATCGCATTTCATTCCGGCATTCTCATCGGTAAAGACGAGCCTGTACCCCGCCTCTTCCCTGTCACCGGTATATTCATATGCCGCATCGAATTTCCAGCTGAATTCCGTAAGAAAATCGCCGTCGTTCAGCCGGTACTGTGCCGGAAGCGTGCAGGCGGCATCTGCGGCAAGCTGATATTTATCCGTCCCGAAGGAGTTTATGACTATGCTGTCGTCTTTTACGTAAAATGAGAGTGCGGCATCTCCGGAGGTAAGCGAGAGTCCCTTTTCCGCATCCGCGGGGATCCCCGTAGTTCCTGTGTCGGTTACGATCGTGCTCATACTGTCGCTTGATTCCTCCTTGCCGCCGCTTTCCCGTGAACAGCCGGCGATAATAACCGCGGCAAAAAGCACGGGAAGCAGTGTTTTCAAGATATTTTTCATATTTTTATTGTATTTCCGTCCCGGTAATATAAAGCCCGATGGGGCTGCTAAAAACACGATGTTATTCAGCAGCCCCCAAAAATCCGTATCAGCCCTTTGACTGACGGACGTGGTCGTAAAGTATGGTTATGTTGTTGAGAAGTGCCTCGGACATCTGCGCATACCATGTGGTAAGGCTTGCGTCGCGTCTGACGCAGGCATTCATCGGAAGCAGATTGAGGTCGCCGGCATATATCGTGCCGGGATCGTAAACAACGTTCTTGTAAAGGATGTCAAGCATCTCTTCGCTTTCGTCGTCGCGCTTCAGCTTTCCGAGAAGCATGACGTCATAGTAAGCCGGTGTTACGAGCTTCTTTGAGAGCGCAGCCATAGCCTCAAGCACTGCCCCCGTGCGGTCGGGTTCTTGAGCCGTGCAGGGCAGAGCGAGCATCAGACCCCACTGGTCGGTGTAGGTCGTGTAGTTCTCCTGAGCCTCGTCGTACTTCGGAAGGGGAAGAATTCCGAAATCGGTGTTCTTGTCTCTCCATTTTCCGGCGGACGAAAGGTCGGTGTTCATAAACAGCGCACGGTCGGAGAAGAATATGTCGGATATCTCCTGGTCGCCGTCTCTTACGTATGAATAGTACTTGTTGTTGAGAAGCTCACGCGCCCTGTCAACGATTCCGACAATCTTGTCGTCGGTCAGCATAAGCTCCGCGCCGTTGTCGTTGACCACTGCGGTAACAACGTCGGCATAATAGAGGTGCGACATAAGCGTGTATCCGTTCTGCACAAGTCCGTAATAGTCGTTTTCGTCCTGAACGTCGTCGCCGTTGTCGTGGCTGTATGCCTTGATGTAGTTAAGGAACAGCTCATATGTCCATTTGCCGTCGCGGACGGTCTGATACAGATCGCCGACAACGTCCTTGTACTCCTCTGCCTCCGTCTTGTTGAAGAATATCGGCATTGTGCAGCGGAGCGCGCCGACGTTTATATCACCGGTGAGGTAGTAGTAATTGCCGAGTATCGAAAGCGTCTCGGTAGCCGACTTGTTCCACCAGTCGCGGTCAACGTTTATGTACTTGACATCGTTCCACGGAAGGACATAGTCGTTGATGATCATGGCAAGACCCGACTGATAGAAGCCGATGCCCATGACATCGATAATGTCATCGCCGCTGCTGACGTAAGACGAGAATGCATCGGCGTGGCTGTCGGTCTGACCAAGCTCGATACCTACGATCTTGATGCCGAAGCGATCCTCAAGGATCATATTGCGCTTGTAAACCGCAGAATCGACCGGGTCATCGGAATCCTCTTCCTGATAGAAAACGACATACCCCGAGGGGATCGGTCCTGTCATTGTGAAGGTTCTTCCGTCGAATCTCAGATCCTCCGGAACCTTGTCGTCAAAGGGATCCTCTGTTCCCGCGGGCGTTGAGGCCGCTTGACTTCCGTCGGTTGTATTGTCCCCTGTTCCCTTTGTGTTCTCTGAATCTCCGCCGGTCTTGCACGCGATGGCGCAGGGCAGGACGGTGAGGAGAACAAGAAGGAATACGAGTGCTTTTTTCATGTTTTTCTCCTTAATGAAAGGTTTGTAAAAGGGCTTGTCCGACTGCATTATTGAAACAAGCCCTTTCACGTTTATGTCAGGTTATGGCGGAGCGGCAAGTGAGCGCTTTCCGCCTTATCCCGTAACTTTAATGTCTGCCGGATAAACCGACGTTATAAGAAAGATGTCTTTCCCGCAGAATTATCTGCTCTTCTTCTTTCCTGCTACTACACAGACGCCTGCAAGAGCAGCAGCTGCAACAACAGCGGAGATAACAACTGCGTTGTCACCGGTATCGGGAGTTTCCTCATTGACCATTTCGGTGTAGTTCACACCCTCTTTGTACTCTGCAAAGTAGAAGTTGTCGAGAAGGACGTACTGATCAGGCTTGAGACCGATACCGCCGTCCAGGCACTCATTGACAACACGCAGATGGCAGTTGCCGCTGGTGTTGGCAGTCCAGATGGTGACGATTCTTTCCCACTCGCCGTTCTTGGCAGCGCGCTGATATGCAACAAGACCGTTCTCGGTATCCCACTGAACTGTTGCGTCAACGCCCACGGGTCTGAAAACGTCTATCATAGCAACATACTTCTTGCCTTCAACGACCTGCGGCCACATTTTTGCATCAACATTTTTCCCGTCAACAACCCCGTCAACAAGGTTTCTTGGCACAAGGGCAGGAACCGAGGAAACGTTGTCTGTTCCGTTCATTCTGATACATCCGGAGTTGCCGGCACCGCCGTCCTTCTGCCATACGCAGGTTCCGCCGCGGTAAGGACCCTCATCGGGATTCATCCAGAAGTAATCTGCAACATCAGCGCTGTTGAAGTCGCCGTCCTTGATGAGGTTGCCCGGAATGGTCTTGTAGTAAGCAGCGGAAACCGCAGCTGCCAGCAGTACCGATACGGTAAGCACCGCAAGGATCATGGATAATACTTTTTTCATGACTTTTTTGTTTTCTCCCATTCGTCCGGGAGAAAAGCTCCTTTCTGAATTTGGCTTTGCCTTTTATTTCATCCGGAGGTGTTTTTCTCTTTCTCCGGGTAAAATCTATTCCTGTTTTGTTCTCAATATAGTGTCAACGTTGACTTTACTGTGAGACTATTATAACATACTTCTATATTGTTGTCAATACCATCTTAACAAAAAGATAAAAACTTTTTGATTTCCCGCAAACAAAAAATCCGCCTCGGAACACCCGGAACGGATCTTTTTGATATTCAGTTATCGTTTTTTCTCAGATAAACCGCTCTGCCGCAGATCTCTGACGGCAGCTTTATGTCGATCCCTTCCGACGCAAGCATCGCGGAAGCGGCGGTCTCGGGTTCCGATGACGGATAGGTCGTTATGGTGTATTCGCCCGGCAGAAGTCCGGGGAATTTCACATTTACGCCATCTGTATCAGAGCCAACGCGCTGTGCAACGACAACTGCTTCGGCTTTGTTCCCTGCCCTCAGCTCGGTACACCTCAGTTTCGCGCCGCCGTGGGTATAAGCCTCAGGAAGCGTGTGGTGATATGTACGGCAGGAGAAGAAGATGTGCCGGTAGCTCTTATAGAATGCGCAGGCTTCTTTCAGCAGGCTCCTCTTTTCATCGGAGAGCGACGCGAAATCACCGCATATATGCATTCTGCCGATCATTGAGTTTGTCATCGCAAGGACAAAATCCCGAACATCCTCCGCGCAGTCGGTCCAAGACCATATACCGCACTGGGACGGGTGGATGAATTCCGTCACGTTTGAGGCAAGCGCGCCGAGAAGCCGGTAATCCGACTGGTCGGTTATCGACGCAAGGTCGTCATTGATATATCTGTACCACCACGGCTGTGAGAAGTCGAACACGCTTATCTCCGAGAGATTGGCTGCAACCCCCTCGTTGCCGGTATTCCACCAGTACGGCGGACAGAATATGTCATATGTCGGATCCCCCGCCTGCACGACGCCGAGCATCTTCGGGTTGAACTCGTTGATCCCGCCGCCGTCGATGAATTCGAGCCTGACGTTGTGATATTCCGACACAAGCTGATTTCTCTTCAGTGCCGCCGCAGATATTGCGTCGTCACCCTCGTCATCTTCGCTGAGAGTGAAATCATACAGACACTCGCTTGCCACGAGAAAACGGACAGTATCGCCGCCGTAGGTCTTTCCGGTCAGATACTCCGGATAATCGCTGCCAACCGGCACATCTTTTGTCCCGTCATCCGGTTTTTTATCGCTTTTGCACGATGCAAAGCCGGCAAGAGCCGCAGCAGTCACAAGAAGTGCCGCAATTCGCTGAATTTTTCTTTTCATTATCAAAAATCCTTTCTTTGATTTCGGTATTATTCTATCACAACAGCTGTGAAAATTAAATGATTGAATGTTTCAATTTACTGTCCGTATGTTTCCTGACGGAACGAAAAAAAGCCTCCGCAGTACTGTGCGGAGACCCGTTTGTGTTTGTGAGATTGTGTCAGATCGCGTTTTTGACCCAGTATTCGTGCGGTGTCATGCCGGTTTTCCGTTTGAATGCCCGGAAAAAGCTCGCAGTTTCGCTGTAACCGACAGAATGCGCAATATCGCTTATCGCTGCGTTGGTTTCCTTAAGGTACGAACAGGCGCGCCCGATTCTGAATCCGTCGAGGTACTCCGACGGGGAAACATCAAGATACTGCCGGAACAGCTTGTAGATATACGATCTTGACAGATTTCTGTCGTGCGCCATGCCGGTTATGACATTCGGCTTTGCGTAGTTCAGATGAATATAATCAATAAGCGCATCAAGATATCCGAGAGCCGAGCTGTCGATCTGCGTGTCCTTCTTCGGAAACCTGTCGACAAGCCCGCCGAGGAAACAGTATAAAAGCCCGGTCAGGGAGTACATATTCACACTGCTGTCCTTCATGACCGCCTTGAGAATGGCATTGAGCGAGCAGTTGACAAATCCGTCAGCCGTATCATTCATCACAAACCTGTCCGGCAGACTCGTGAAATTCATGATTATCGACGCTTTCGTCCCGAAATAACGTATCCAGATATACTTCCACGGCATCTCCGCGTCGGCTTTATAATATGCAAAATCGTTCGGCGCAATATAGAACACCTGCCCCGCGGAAATTTCAAAATACCGGTCGTTCACCATCAGCGAACCCTTGCCGGAAAAAACATAGTGGAGCGTGTGAAATCCCTTTCTGTCGGGTCCCCAGTCAAAACCGGGCGTGCATTTTTCAACGCCGATCTCGAAAAGCGACAGCTCGGAGCTTTCGTAATAACCGACGTTCTTCTGCTTCCATACGCACACGTCGTTGTCCCGGTTATAATTCCTGACGTAATAGTCGTCTGTCTGCATTTCACCGCCCCCTTTGTTTTATTATAGCATTTTACGGACATAGTGTCAACACAAAAATCCGGCAGCACCTGTTCGGTACTGCCGGAAAAAATCATTCCTCGTCGTCGTGTCTGCGCCTCTTTGCAAAGATCACAAAGAATACGACAAGCACGACAACCGCCGCGCCCGCGATGATGAGCACGGTCTTAATGTTGTCCCCGGTCTGCGGGGGCTTTGGGTCGTCGGGTTCCACCGGAAGCTCCTCGATTCTGAACTGCCAGTCAAGATATCCGACCGCGTCCTGAAAACCGTTGTCAAGCGTCACCGGAACGTCAAGGGTCAGCTCAAGCTCGATCTTTCCGCCTGAAAAGACCGTTCCGAGGTACACCCAGTCCGTCAGCTGCGCAGTCTGATCCGCCGGTGCCCTGAAAAGCTCGGAAGCGCCGACCTGATTCACCGTGAGTGTCATCTGCGAGAGGAACTCCTCAGAGCCCCGCTCCGCGCCGAGAGAGCGCATATACAGCTTGATCTTGACCTTGTTTGAGATTTTGTTGTTGATAACGACCTTCTGCTTCAGCGTGTCCCCGGGCATAACGTCCTTGAACCCGTCAAAAAGGTCGGTCGGAGAATGGCGGCTGCCCGGCTTGAAGATAAACTTCTTAGCGTCTCCGTCGTAGGTCACCGTGCCGTCGGCAAAGACGGTCAGCGCGGAGGCGGCAAGCAGGATAACCGCAAGGAACAGCACAAGAGCCGATCTGAGTGTCTTTTTCATGCTCCTCACGCTCCTTTCGTGGTGTCAGCGGATGTCGCCGCACCTGTGATTTCGCCATTGTCAACAGCAACGTACCATTTTTCAGCCACAACCGATGCCGGCTCGGACTGAATCGCGGAGGCTATGATCTCAACCGAAAGATGATAGCCTGTCGGCACCGCAGCCCCTTCTGCCAATTTGCAGGAAGCTATCAGAACCCCGGTTTCGCCGCCGGCCGCGACCGGTGATGTGTAGTACCAGTAGTCTCCTATCAGCTTCCAACCGCTGTTTTCGGCAAATTCTATCGTGTAGTCTGTACCCACAACCGGCATCTTTCCGTTTACCGTACCGTCGTCTTTCTGCCACGTCACAACATATGTGGCGCGGATGTACGCGGCGGTGTTGCCGGTGTTTTTGATTCTTACATTGGACTTAGTGATTTTGTCAAAGATTTTGTCAAAATCCTCAAGAACCTCACACCTGACCTCACCGGGGGTGAACTTGTTCTCGACAGATACAGTGTTTGCGATGATGTACGCCAGCGTCCCGCCGATTGCGAGAACCACAGCAAGGATCAGGAGGACGAAGCCTGAACCGACCCTCTTGGCTTTCTGCCTTCTTTTAACAGGCTTCGGAACCCTTTTGCGGGTGTTGTTTTCGGAATTCAATGTTCGTGCCTCCTTTCTCAGTTGCTGTCAGGCTTGTAGAGATTCGTGTTGTACGCGTCGCCGCTGAGCCACTGACCGTCTTTTCTCTCGTTCTCAAAAGTCAGAACGTTCTTTGTCCCATCCGGGTCGAGCGTGATAGTCTGCTCACCCTTCGTCGGATCATATCTCCACGACCAGTCGCTTTCCTCCGTCACAGTGTAGCTGCCCACCGGGAGGTCGGCAACGGTGACGTTCGTGACAAGATCGCAGTGAATGGTTACCCTCAGGTCGATATTCTTCGTATTCTCGTCGGTTCCTTTGATGCGGAAGATGAAGGTTGTTCCGGCGTCTGCCGCGTCAAACCCGGTTTTGCGGATGTTGAGGGTGGTGAGGCTGCTCTCAAACTTTGCATAATAGGTTGCTGCATCGTACAGACCCTCCGCGTTCTTCTGCGGAACCAGCTTGTTGTCAGGTCCGACCCATTCAGCCGGAACAGGATTTGTGCAAGCCTCATCCGTGAACCAGCCGACAAAGCGGTAACCGGAGTTCGCAGTGGGAGTGGAGCCGTTCGGGGTGCCGGTTTTTGCTCCGACCGTTTCGGAACCAATGCTCAGAACACCTTTATCTGCCGGAACAGGAACATACTTGACAGACACCTGTTTCTCGGCATAAGAGAATGTAATGACATTATTCTTGTCGCGGATAGTCAGAGCTTTTGTCTCTTCGCCCACAAGGGAGTAACCCGGAATGTCAATTGCATTTTCCGTCACAACCTTGCCGTAACGGTATTTGACATCCGAAGTTTTTTCATTGTGAAGCACATTGCCCGTTCCGTTCTCAAGATACCTTACAGTGTAGGTATACTCTATTCTGTCGTAGTACAGATTGAGCACAAGCCCCTCTGCGGTAAGCGTTCCGCTTGCTGTGCTCTTACCGGAATTGTAGTTAAATCCGGTGAGGGTGAGCGGAGTTTCGGTTATTTCAATTCCGATTTCACCGGGACCCTGAATACTGCGGTACTCGGTATAACCGTCATCATCAAGATTCTGAACCCAATGCGTAATGATATAATACGCATGGTTTTCGTCCTTGGTATACCAGAACGTCAGAACGTTCTCATTCGGATTTGCAGAAAGTACAAGTCGTTTCTGATATGCGTCCGGCATATATCCGGCTTTTTGCTTAAATGTTTCAGTGATAACAGCGGCGTCGCTTTCTGCTTTCTTTTCCGCGTTCAGTTCTACCTCGGTTCCCTTTTCAAGGTAGCGGACAGTAAACGACACTTTATCTTTCTTCACGTATTTAAACGTAAACTCGTTGCCGCCGTCTATATTCATTAGAATTGTATGACTGTTGGTCTCAGGGAAATAGCCCTTCTGATAATCAGCATACAGTTCGCTTCCGCCCTTTGCGATAAACGTTTTTGACGTTCCCGCAAGAGCAGAACCGATTGTCGGCTCGGCAATCTTGTTTCCATTTTCATCAACGTATCTGATCGTATAAAGAACCGGCTCATTTGAACTCCATTCGGCAAATATGTCAAGGTCTTTATTGACCGGCATATAGTTTATGTCAAACGCCTTCTTTTCTGTGCCGTCCATATAGAACCAACCGTTGAAGGTGTAGCTTCCAAGCGACATTTCACCGGGCGCCTTTGCATAGCTTCCGTGAAGAACCTGCTGTTCATCAATCGGAGTTTCCGTTGAAAAATCGGCTGCGTATTTTTCGTATATCCTGACTGTATGAGTTTTAGGTGCCCACTTTGCATACAGTGTAAGATCTGAGGCAGGCATCTTCGCCGTGGCAAGGTCAAATTTCGAGTCGTCATAACACCCGGGTGTCGTGTACCAACCGGCAAATACATAGGCATTAAGCTCCATGTCTTTCGGATAATCAGGTGTGAAGTTGTAACTGCTGAGCGGTGCTTCGTACTGAACAGATCCGCCCACGCCGGACACTTCTGCATTGTAGTTGTAGAATTTGAGATTAAATGACTGACGGCTATAATAGAAATAGTTATTATCCTTCTGTGTTGCCTGCCCAGCTGAATTGAATGTCGGATCTGATTTCCACTGCGTAAATCCTTTAATTCCGTGAAATTCTTCTTTATATGTTAGAACTGAAGTTCCGTCGCAGTTGATTTTCTTATACAGTTTGAAATTCTTACCCGAATAATCAACATCTCCGGTAGCGCCGTTAATAGTTTCGACGTAATACCAAAGCCATGTAGCATTTGTTGAGTCGGCATCCGAAAAAGTGATGTTTTCTCCCGGCATTGTATCTATACTACCAAGCTCATTACCCGGTACAAATGTCGTACATCCAGAAGGCACTTTCCACCATATCGTCTTGCTTCCCTCCATTATAGGGAAGTTCTGGTGAATATCCTGCTGATATTTCGCGGTAATTTTCAAGTCGGAATACTCATAACAAGATGAAGTTACCCACCCTCCTGTAGTATGTTTATGCTCATATCCAACAGGACAATTCTTTGTATTGCAACGCCCCCATATTCCATAACCGTTGCAAGAACGGTTATGTGTTTTGTCACAGCAAGTATCAGAACTATGAGTATGTTCAACCTTACCGCAAGTAATTCTAACATCTCCGTTCTTAAACGTCAACGTATAAGTTTTCCGCTTATAATACACATTGACAACAGTTGACCCGTCGCCCTCGACGATTTTGTTCTTATCGGTTTTTTCAGAATTATAAGTGAAATACTGCTTTTCGTCCCATGTATAATCATCTGCTCCGCTAACAGTGCTTGCAGACATCGCTCCGACCTTTTTGGAGCTCAGATAGCTGTACCCATCATCATCCGCATTTTCAGCCCAGTAAACCACAGTATAAGTAGTTTGCTGCTCCTTCCACTTAGCCGTATATTTGAGGTTCATATCAGGAAGCGTAACGCTGCTATTGTTGAGATCGTATTTTTCCTTCTGTCCAGCAGTTGCATCAACCATTTGATCAATCTGCTTGCCGCAGGATGTAAGTTCCCATCCATCGAAAACATATCCCGGTTTTGTGGGTCTGTTTACTGATACGGTTGCGCCGTAACGGGTATATACCGGTTCAACGCCATATCCACCGTCAAGATCAAACAGGAAAAGATAATAATTTCTTTCATATCTGATTTCGATTTCGGTCGAACCGTCAGCAGCTATCAAAACACTGTCATCATACCAAAGCGGAGTAAACCCATCGATTAGAATTTCCAAGTCTTTGCCGACAGGCGTGCCGGTCAGACCTTCTCTGTGTGTTGTAGCGTGAAACTGATAGTTGTCGTCAAGGATATTCTGCTCATAGTGGTGAATACTGAAATTAACCTTTGTCGGCTTATAGGTAACCGTGTAGGTTACGTTTTCGTTCACATCCGGTATATCAATCTTATACTCAGTCGAGGGCACTGCCGCCTCACCGAAATATGCAAGATACCCGACAACCGGCGGGAACTTTACGGTATCGGTAAAAGAACCGCCCGCTTCAATGTTCGCGATATAAGGTTCATATGCCGGTGTGCCGTCGCTGTATACGTACTCGACCTTGATTGTATATGATGTAAGATCCCTCGGATTAACCCTCTTCAGCACCTGTGCTTTTCTTACCGGCTCATTCGCTGACACTGCGGGTTCCCTGACGGAATACGACAGGGTAACCTTGACCTCGGTGCTGATCTTGCCGTCGGCGACACAGCGGACGTAGGTCGTGCCGCTTCTGTCGAGAAGGCTTCCGACCATCGCGTAGCTGAGAGTCAGGAAATTCTTTGTCTGTCCGGAAATATTGACCCAAAGCGCACTTGACTTGTCGGCGCAAATCTGCCACCTTAGCTGTTTTCCGGCATTTTCGTCAACCGTCAGGGTTATCTTTTCGTCCTGCGGAAGGACAACACTGGTGACAGAATTATCGTTTAACTTAACCTTGAAATCGCCGGAAGCTCCATCCTCCGCCCCGATCCCAAGGTTTCCCACCCACACCGACGTAAATATGGTAACAAGGCAAAGGAGCATGGCAATGCCCTTGACGAATTTCATTTTTTTGCGGCGGGATCTGTGTTTTGCGTAAAACATTAGGCTACCCTCTTTTCCTTAAACTTCCGGCCAGCCCTTGGCATCGGCGGCGGACGTGCCGTTGTTCGCCGTCTGTGTTGCGTAGGCGTTTACGGTTATGACGGCGCGGCTGTCCTGATAGAGGTTGCTCATCGACTCGTCGAAGGCGACCTCGGTAAAGAGCGGCTCGGTCGTTTTGCCCGGCTCAAGCGCGGTGCTGTAGTAATAAAAACCGTCGCGCTCCGTCCAGTATTCGGTATTAATGTCAAGTGTGACGAGCGAAAGATCGATCTCGCCCTCCACGCCCTGCGCAAGCTCGACCGCCTTCGCGACCGAAACTCTTATCCACGCGGGCTGAGAACCGGTGTTTTCGACCTGCGCTATCTTCGAAACGCGTGCGCCGGGCATAACGCCGACAGCATCCGTGAACGGAACAAGTTCATCGCCGGACTTCATGCGCTCGACAAGCTGAATCTTCACGTTCCCGGCGGTTATTACGTTCGTTGCGGTGTCCTCCGCAGTAAAGTACGCTGCCGTGCCGTATGCGGCAAGTGCCGCGGTTATTGCTATTGCGGAGATTACCGCTACTTTGCGCTTGTAGTTTTTTCCTTTCATGACCGTCTCCTTATATGTTTGAACAGTATTTACGATGCCGTATCGGAGCACCGGAGATTTTTTCCGATGTTCCGATACGGCATCCCCCGGATTCCGGGGGTGCCGGTTTGCTGAAATTCAGCGGAAATTAAGCATCAAATGCCGCGAAAGCTGCTTCCCAGCTGTCAAAGCCGTTTGCCTGAATTGCCTGAGCGACAACGGTGACCCTGTCAAAGCTGTCAGCATTTACGTTGTCAATTCCTGCCGGAATGGTAACGTTGTTGAACATTGCTGTGGTGTCAGCTCCGGGAGCAAGCTTGCCCTCATACTTGAGGATGAACTTGGCATCGAACTGACCGATCGTGAACGTGTCGCCTGCGACAACGCCAACAACAGACCAACCCTCGCCGAGCTCGCCGACAAGGAGGTTGAGAGCCGCTTTGTAGCCCTCGTTCGGGAACGTCTCGTTGAAGTCCGGATAGTAAGCGCCGACAAGGTTCATCCAGTTGCTGACGTTTACGGTTGCGCGGATGTAGGCAGGATAATCGCCGACATTATGTACCGTCGGGTCCTTGTGAAGGACTGCGCCCGGATATACGGCGGAAGGCCCGTACCGGTTGCCGGTAACGCGTTCGCCGTCAGCTGCCTGTCCGAACTCGTCAACAGGTGCCTCGTCAAGGGTAATCTTTACATTTCCCATTGTGAAGGTGTTGTCGGCAGTCTTTGTGTCGGTAAAGTAAGCGAGAGATGCACTTGCAATTGCGGTTATCGCAACGATAGCAACGAGCGCAAGGGTTATTATCTTCTTTTTTGACATGATGATTGTCCTTTCAGATAATTATTTTTGCTTGTCAAACGCCGCAAATGCCGCGGTTGCATCTGCAAAGCCATCTGCCTGAATGGCGTCGGCTTCAACAAGAACGTTTATTGTCATTGTGCCGTCTTCTGCCAGCTTTATTGCACCGTTATCCACTGCCTTTGCTATATCGTCGGCGTCAGCAGTCTTGTCTATGCCAATAAAGTTCCAGACGTTCCACTCTGTCATAGCACCGGCTGCCAAAGCTTCTTTGCGGACGAATGTGTAAACGTCATAGAGAACGCCGTCCTTGGTAACTTTCTCTTTATCAATGAAAGGGGCATTGTCCCAGCCTCCGCCCTTGCCATCGATGAACTCGCCGTTTATCATGGAGGTGCTGCACCACTGATTGGTGATTATACCACCGTCCTTCACGGCAACAAAGTCATTGTTGGCCTTGGAAGGAACCAGCACACGGATGCGGATGTATGCATCGTTCTTACCGGTGTTCTGCACATAGACGCACTTAGCAACACGACGTCCGGGAACCATATTCTTGCCCTTTTCAGCCAGATACTCGTCCATGTATGTCTCAGCGTCTTCTTTGATTTCGGCATCAGTGAAAGCCTTGTGACCCTCGGTAACATACTGCATTCCGCTTGCGGTATTCGTGGGATCCGGGATAGATGTATCTCCGGAATTATCATTGCCTTCACGATGGAATCTTGACTCAAGCAGTTCAATCTTCACGTTACCGATCGTGAAAGTGTTTGTTACGGTCTTGGTATCCTTCAGATACGCAAGCGAAGCGCCCACCGCAGCCGTTATGGTCAGGATTGCAACAAGTGCAACAGCTAAAAATTTCTTCTTTGTCATGGTATTTTTCCTTTCAGATTTTATTGATTGTCAAACGCCGCAAATGCCGCGGTTGCATCGGCAAAGCCCTCTGCCTGAATGGCATCAGCTTCAACAAGAACCGGGAATGTGCCGTTTGCATAGGGTTTGCCTTCACCGAAGAGAGCATCAAGCTGTTCATTTGTGACAGTCTCATTCATGTGAATAGTTCCCCAAACGTTCCAGTAGGTCATCTCCCCTGACTTAAGCGGGTCTACACGCGTGAAGGTAAGTACAGTGTAATCAATTCCGTCGCGGTTCGTTATCTCATCTTCTTCTACCATTGTAAACTCACCTTTGATAATGGCGGACGAAGTATACATACTCCTGCTGAGAATGGAAACAAGATTTTCCGGGAACATAACACGGATACGCACGTAAGCGTCATTTTTACCCGTGTTCAGAACATAAGGCATCTTATGGTAGGACCGACCGGGGATGAGCTGAACGTCTTCGCACTTATACTCTCTGGCATTGGCTTTGATCTGATCATCGGTATAGAAGGTATCGCCTGCCTTGTACGGGCTTGTGTTGTTTGAGCCTTCCTTGGAAACATCAGACCAGAGTTCGGAAGTGGACGTTGCGCCGTTTGCAACTCCGGCATTCTCGCGGTGAAGACTGGACTCAAGCAGTTCAATCTTCACGTTACCGACCGTAAACGTGTTTTTCGCCGTCTTGGTATCCGTCAGATACGCCAGCGAAGCGCCTGCGACAGCAATGATAACAAGGACAGCCGCGAGGCAAACGGTTACTATTTTTCTTTTCATGATACTTCTCCTTTATGGATATTAATTTTTTCGTAATGGAGAATCAGGGGGTGACTTTTCCCCATGCAGTGGTGGCATCATTTCCATCCGTCCTTCTGCACCTACAAAGAGGATTTCTGCATCGGGGCGTAGTTCCTTGATGGCATTGGCAATGGATACTGCGGGGAATATATGTCCCCCTGTACCTCCACCGCTTATGATAATGCGGGGAGCCTCTCCGTTATGACTTTTATTCATATCTTTCATACTTAATTTTATTGCAGGAGTTAAAGGAGTTGTCACTCCGTTGTCTCCTACTCGAATTCTGCATCACTGTTCAGCACCTTTGCCGTCGGCTCGGCGGCTGTTTGTGCCTCGCTGTCGACCGGTTGTTCCGGGCTCTCTGCATTTCCGGCATCCACCAGCATCGGCACTTGCGCATCATGCATCCGCTGTTCCTCCAGCTTGGCTGTATAGCGGCTGACACTCAGTATCATGCCGATGTAGGCACAGTTGATGAAAGTGGATGTACCACCCTTGC
>ENA-OURV01000543-OURV01000543.1-human-gut-metagenome-genome-assembly--contig:-NODE-543-length-32568-cov-10.631194_pt1 | contig 32568 bp, 35 predicted proteins | sample MGYA00242141_ERZ509072 | MGnify/ENA primary metagenome ERZ509072 (study PRJEB26280, sample SAMEA2338763) | human gut metagenome | biome: human gut; feature: human-associated habitat; material: faeces... | reverse complement strand
TCTGAATTAGCTATCACAGCGTAGTATCAGATGGGATTTGAAATGCTGAAAAACCCTGTATTTCCAAGCATTTTTTAGCATTAGATGTCACTTCCCGATGTCATATCGGGGCTACTCCTAAGGGAGAGGCCCCCGGTTCGAATCCGGGCAGGCGCACCAAAGTCCCAAAGGCGTAAGTCTTTGGGACTTTAACTTTTACCTCTTTACTATTCACTCTTCACTAAAAAACGCCTTTGGGAATTGGAAGTAATAAGTAATAGTGAAAAGTGAAAAAGTATTCTGCAAGGCTTTGCCTTGCTTTTTTTATTAGATGTAATACGAGTTTTCAAAGAATTAAGAGCAGTAAATGTGAAAGCACGCTTATTAATCAGTTTTTGCGCTTTGGAACAAGTATCGGTGCTAATATCAGAGAAGCCTTCTATGCTCACGGTAAAGCTGATTTTATTGCTAAACTTCAAATTGCCTTCACAGTGGCTTTTACATTAACAATCAGGACACGAATTGTTTGTTGCGTAAAAATTAAACTTTTTGTGTTGCTCAACAAACATTCACAGAAATACAATAAATGTAATCAACCGACGGTAGAAAAAGTTAAACCGCCGTGTTGTTGCTCTTAAAAAATGAATATGATATAATTTATTCAGGGGTGATAAAATGGAATGCATCAATACTGTGTTAGCGACAAATATTCTTAAATTCAGACAAATTCAAGGAATGACGCAAAAGGAATTGGCAGAGAAGTTAGGCGTCAGCAATCAATCGATTTCAAAATGGGAGACGGCAAAATCTACTCCTGATATTGCACTTTTGCCGATATTAGCTGATGTTTTTCACTGTTATATTGATCAAATGTTTTCCCGTCAAGTGGTTGTCGAACCACATTTCGATCTATGCACGGAATTTCCTTGGCCCGACGATACGATTATGCGAGAGGTTTTGTGCAACGGCAGAAAAATTATTAAGATAAATCCAATCGGATAAAATGAGACTTTATATTTTGTGCTATTTTGTCGTGCAGTCACAAAGTCCCAAACGCTAAAATCCTGATTTTTTGCGTGATTTTACGGGCTTTTCGGGGCTTTTGCGTCTGGATTGACTGCTTTCGTGTGCTCTTCGCGGCATAAAATCCGGGTAGTCCGAAGCCGTAAGTGGTCAAAGGTGTGGTCAGCAGCGAAACCCGCATAGATTTCCGTCATATCGTGAAGCCCGCAGGTAATCGCGCAAACTGCTCTTTCTGCCTTCAGTATAGCATAAAACCGATTGAAAGTCAACTCATTCACAACGCAAAGGTTGTAGCGCAGTAGGCAAAGAAAACGATTTTCAAATTCCGTCGGCACATCACGAAACGGCTGTCGGGTCAAGCAGGAACCTTTCAATGCCGATATAGCATGCGGCAAAAATTCGTATTTACACCTTTTTATCAGATGTTGCACCCATGGGACAGGCAAAATCGCCTGCCCCTTTTTCTATCGGAACAATACCCCAAAAATACGGCGGCATAGTTCTGAACATTGTTCCGAATATTGTTCTTGATATTGTTCCGATAATGTGCTATACTATATCTGTAAAAATGTATGTGGGGGATTGTTATGCAAAGAATGATGAGTACAAAAGAGGCGGCAAGCCTTTGGAATATCAGTGACAGACAGGTCAGCAAGCTCTGCGGAGAAGGAAAAATCAAGGGTGCGGTTAAAAAAGGACGCACATGGGCGATTCCTTTCGGAACGGAAAAACCGACAGACGGAAGAATTAAGCCGGCATCGTCCCTCCGACAGCCGAATCTTCCGTTGCCCATCGGTATTTCCGATTACCGTCTGGCATCAACCGAATACTATTATGTTGACAAGACCATGATGATCAAGGATTTTCTTGATGAGCGTCCGATGGTCTCTCTTTTCACGCGACCGCGCCGATTCGGCAAAACGCTGAACATGGATATGCTCCGAACATTTTTTGAAAAAACGGACGCGGATACCTCCGTGTATTTCAAAAACAAAAACATCTGGGCTTGCGGCAAAAAATACCGTAGCCATCAGGGAAAATATCCCGTTATATTTCTCAGCTTCAAGGATATAAAATGCGATACATGGGAGGAGACCTTTGATGCTATCAAAGACCTGTTTTCCAAAGAAGCGTCACGCCACAGCGAACTGAAAAGCACAGATGTGTTCAACGAGTACGAAGAAGCGTATATAGAAAAAATACTTTCCGGCACGGCTACACCTGTTGAGCTGTCGGTCGCTTTGGCCAATCTGTCTATGATGCTTCACAAATATCACGGTGTTGCGCCGATTATTATCATCGACGAATACGATACGCCGATCCAACAGGGACATATCAAGGGCTTTTATGACGAAATTATCGGATTTATGCGCAACCTGTTTTCCGGCGGATTAAAGGACAATAAGCACCTGACATACGGCTTCCTTACAGGCATTCTCCGCGTAGCAAAAGAAAGCATTTTCAGCGGACTGAACAACCTTGCAATCAATTCTATTCTGGATACGAAATACAGCGAATACTTCGGCTTCACGGCTGATGAAGTCAAGGAAATCGCACGCTATTATCAGGCAGAAGATAAGTACGACGAAATTTGCGAATGGTATGACGGATATAAATTCGGCAATACCGAAATTTTCAACCCGTGGTCGGTCATCAACTATTTCCGCAACGGCTGTCAGCCACGCGCTTATTGGCAATCCACAGGCAGCAACGACATTATCGGTGAAATTCTTAGCGGGGCGGATGAAACGATTTATGAAAAACTCAATGCCCTTTTACAGGGTGAGTCGTTCTTTACCTATATCGACACCGGTGTCATCTATCCGCAGGTCAAAAGCAATCCGTCATCGGTATACAGCTTCTTGCTTGTTGCGGGATATCTGAAAGTCATTAAATCCGAGCCGTCCTTCAGCGGAGATTTTATGTGCGAGGTCGCCCTGCCGAACAAGGAGATCACATTCGTATATAACAAAGAAATTCTTCAGAAATTGAATAACATTGTACCGCAGGCAACGGCGATCTCGATTCAGGAAGCTATTTATTCTGGAGATACTGCCGCACTGCAAAAAAATCTCGGCACACTCCTGATGCAGTCTGTCAGCAGCTATGATACCGTTGGCGAGAACTTCTATCACGGGCTTGTCCTCGGACTTTGCGCGACCTTGGATAACCGCTTTTATATCACCTCCAACCGTGAATCGGGCGAAGGACGGTATGACATCTGCCTCTGTCCCAAGGACGGCAAACTGCCGGGCATTCTGATTGAGCTTAAAGCTGCCAAAGATTGCCCAGAGGACGAGCTGAAAGAGCTATCCGAAAAGGCACTGGCACAGATTGATGCCCGGAAATACGAGACGGAACTCACTGTAAAAGGCGTCAGGAACATTCTCAAATACGGTGTTGCTTTCAGTGGGAAAAGAGTAATGATTACAAGTGCGTGATCGTAGTCCATTAGCAAACTATTTTTATCACGCATGAGGACGATATATGGAACAAAACATTGATATAAAAGAAAATTATATCTATCAGCTGGATGCGAATCTGCTTGCAATTTTACTTCTCGATAAAAGCTCCGGCAAAAATATTATTTGGGCGACCGATAATTATGCCGAGCGCGGGTTTGGATATCAAAGCAGCGATCAGATCATGGTAGATAGCATTACGCACCGTAACGGAAGCGTTATCAAACCACGAACGACCAAGTCAAAAAAAGAACAGGCAATTCGCGTTCGTGACAAGGCGGAGGTTTTCACTCCGTCATGGGTATGTAACAACCAGAATAACCTTGTGGACAATGCATGGTTCGGCAGAGAAAATGTGTTTAACACAGAAAACGGTCAGACATGGATCACATCGACAGAAAAAATTACTTTTCCTGAGGGCAGGACATGGCAGGACTATGTGAAAGCCAATCGTATGGAGATTTCCTGCGGTGAAGCACCATACCTTGCGAGCCGTTATGACACCGTGACCGGAAAATGGATCGAGGTGCGCGATAGGATCGGCATTCTGGATCGCAAAATACGCATTGTCAACGAAAACACAGAGACCGAATTGGATTGGATGAAATGGGTAATCAAAGCTTTTCAATCGGTGTATGGCTTTGAATGGCAAGGCGACAGCCTGCTGATTGCCCGCGAGAATCTGCTGTTTTCCTTCATCGACTATTATACGGATCGGTTCACCGTGCCGCCGATTAGGTCTTACCTTATCAAAATTGCAAAAATACTTGCGTGGAACCTTTGGCAGATGGACGGATTAAAGTATGTCATCCCAAATTCCTGCAAACCAATCGAAGACCGGCAACTATCGCTGTTTGATGATGAAACTAAATTCAACCCTTGCCCGGGGTGCGCAAAAAATAACAATGCTTGGCATACGGGTATTTATTGCAAAATCATGGATTTGAGCAGAGAGCATTCTGTAAGATTTGTTGACTTGCTTGAGAGGAGTGAAAAACATGGAAAAGTTTGATTGCACCTATAAATACAAACTCATATATGTTTTCAGTATGCCATATGACACACACAAGGGACTGCTGAAGATCGGTGAGGCAACTTTAACCACGGACACAAAACCTGAATTTCTGACGCCGAATTGCCGTGAACTGAATCAAGCCGCTATTGCACGCATCAAGGGTTACACGGCAACTGCAAGTGTAAACTTCAAGCTGGAACATACTGAACTTGCTGTTCTGCAAAAAGATGGTTACACATTTACCTTTAAGGACAAAGATGTTCACATGTTTGGGCTTATGACAATCAAGGATGGCCAATATCAAAGTGGGAAACGGAGCATCAGCAAGAATGGAAGGGGATCCATATTTATGATGCAAACGTATTATCTGCTTGGATCAATTCGGAGCCTGCAGTATGCGCATGGTTATTGGAACAGTTTGGGGAAACAGGGGACATTGATTTTTTAACAGCTTCTTCGGCATGGGAACGTTTTTCGTCAAAGTCGTCCCCTGCTTTTTCCCATTCGCTATTTCTCGAGGGACGCGACGTAGAAGCAAAAAATTTTCTTGAAGCTTTGGATTCATCCATAATTAGAGTGAAAGCGGATACTACAATTGACTCTTTCGGCTTTTGCTTATCAGTTATACTTAAAAATGAAGATTTAGCTAACACCGTAATTGTTATCGATAATCAAACAACATACAAAAATCTCTCTCGATTCTGCCACGACAAATTATTTTTACTCAATTGCCGGTTGAACGCGGATGACGATGTGATTCCAGGCATTAGTATATCAAAGGTTGTCTTGCCCTTATATTTGTTGCTTGTGAACTTTGATATGGTCATAAAAGTACTGTTTGCAGATGCGGTAACTTTTCTTCTCATATTGTTTACAGCAGGATTGGTTTGAGCTAAATAAAGTCTTGATTTGCTCGCAAACATGTTCGATATATGATTAATCAAGTATGATTTTCCGGTACCGGCAGAGCCATATATGAGAGCAACTTTCGAGTGAGAAAACATGTTGAGTAGAGCAGCTTTTTTCTCATCACTATAGACAGACGGAAGAAAACTGCACGCAAAAACCTACGGAAAGGGACTTTCGGACAGAACGATAAGGGGGATACATGCCAACTGCCGCACAGCTTTACAGCGGGCGGTACAGGACGGTTTGATACGAACCAATCCCGCTGTCGGCTGTAAACTGCCGCCGAAAAAAGCGCGGGAGATGCAGGTGCTGACGCAAAATGAGATTCTGCGGTTTCTGCATCAGGCAAAGGAAGAGGGATATTATGAGCTCTTTCTGCTGGAGCTCGGCACGGGGATGCGGCGCGGTGAAATATTGGCGCTCAAATGGTGCGACCTCAACTTCGCAACAGGCGAGCTGCATATCGAGCGGCAGGTATATATCATCAAGGCAGAGGTGATTATATCGGAGCCGAAAACAAAAGCCTCGATACGCACCGTTATTCTGCCACCGTCACTCTTGAAAACCCTTGTGGCGTATAAGGAAACGGTGGATTCGGAATGGATGTTTCCGTCACCGACAGATAACGGCAGACCGAGAAATCCGTCATCGGTTAGAAAACGGTTACAACTGATCTTGGAACGGGCAGGCTGTAAAAAGGTGCGCTTTCACGATTTGCGTCACACATTTGCGACCATGGCGCTGGAGCACGGTATGGATGTGAAAACTCTTTCGGCAACCATAGGCCATGTGTCCTCGGCAACCACGCTTGATATTTACAGCCATATCACCGATACCATGCAAAGGCAGGCGGCAGTGCATATTGACCGCAAAATCGGCGGCACAGACGCCCAAATGCCGACGATAGCGCGGGAGGAAAGGAAAGATACCTCCCCGATCGAATTCACGCCGTACAAGCCCAAAATACGAAAGCCCGGGACGGGCTGTGTCACCATGATTAACGACCACCTCTACGAGGGACGGTACACACCAACCAATGCCTACGGCAAGCGGGAAAGCCACAATATCTACGCGAAAACGCGCGAGGAATGCGAAGAAAAGCTCGCGGAAATGATTGTGCAGGTCAAGGCGCAAATCAAGGCGGAAAAAGACAAAATGACAGGGTGACCGAAAAAGTCACCCTGTCAAAATTTGAGATGCAGTAGACAAAGAATAGCGGTTGTCGTAATATGCTATGATAGTTTTAATGGAAAATCACCGAATCCCATGCAACAAGAGATGCCGTTCAATGAGATTTTTTGCATTTCCATGGTAGCAAGTAGAACGCACAGGCAAGTGTGATACATACTGTTGATTTCATAGGTTTTTCCGAGTGATTTGTGCTTGGATTCTTTTTCGATGACAAGAGAGTTTTGAATCAGTTTGTCCAGTGCAGCACGCAAAGTATTATCGTCAAAATTCAGTTTTTCTTGAAGCTCATCGTAGCTAATATCACTCATGGAGATGATAGCCATAGCGGTAAGCAGCGCACTTTTATCTGACAATGCACCGAATATTACAGATGAAAATACTGCAGTTTCCGGTGTAATGTCCTCAAAAAAGCGTCTTGTTATGATAGCTCCGTAGCCTTTTCCGCTGAGAAGCGAGACGCCGTTTTCGTCCGTTATGTGAGTCGGCTCATCGTACATCAGCTCTTTTCCACGCAGGTTTCCATGTGAAATTCCATGATGAGCAGAGGCAAATATTTTGAGCGCTTCTTCATAGGAATCTTTGCTCATCTGCGGAAAAGACGAAACCTTCGTCCGTATTTTATCATAGATGTCATCGTAGGTGTAATCTTTTCCGTAAAATAGGTAGTCCACGCTTACATGAAAATAATCGGCAATCAGCGGCAGTGTCATGGTATCGGGCTGACAGGTATTCGTTTCCCACTTCGATACCGCTTGCGACGATACATTGAGGGCTGTGGCAAGCTGTTCCTGAGTGACTCCTGCTGTCTTTCTCAAATCGGTAATGTTTTTGGATATGTTTATGCTGTTCATATGAATCCTCCGAGTTTATTTCCGTGTGCACATCAGATTGTACTTAAATTATATCACGTCTTCAAAACAAATCAACAACGCAAAACGGCAGGTTTGAAACCGTTGGTTGAGTGGAAAACATATTTCCGCTTGTGGGTTTCAAAAGATGCAACAAAACTTGTGTTTTTAAACACTGAAAATTTGCCGATGTGGCGGCGAAATCAAATTGTAAGCAAAAAAACAGCCGAAAGTGGGGCGGAAAACCTCATTTTCGGCTGATTTTTGGTCGGAGTGACAGGGTTCGAACCTGCGGCATCGACATCCCAAACGCTAAAAGCCTTGTAAAATAAGGGTTTTTGAGTGATTTTTGATACTTTTCAGTCCGAATTTGATGCTTTCGGGTGCTCTATCAAGCACTGTTTCCACGTAGTCCGGAACCGTAGATGGTCAAGATTGTGGTCAGGCAGAATTACTTAGCAAGTTTCTCAAATGCTTTGCGATATTTTTTCAAAATACATTTGGCAGCAAAATCAATCTGTTCGTCATCGGAGAGTTGACTTTTTATCAATTCCCAAGTCCTCTCGTCCATACTACCGTTATAAAACCGCCCTAATACTTCATGAAATACCGAACCGTCATCGCTCACAAGCGCGAACAGCGTCATTGACGACCGCAACTTCATTGCGTCGGTGTGCCCGAAGATGTCTTCGGGATTTTTCTTTTTTAACATTAGCAATGCTTCCGAGATTTCAATGAGCCGTGCTGATAAAACCGGATGAGAAAGGTACGCTCTCGCCTCATCAAGCCCTGCGATGCCGTATACGTGCGCCATTGAACTCGTGCCCAGACCACGCAACTGCGGAAAAATGTACCACATCCAATGCGATCGCTTCAGCCCGCTTTTGATCTCCTCGAGCGCAACCGCGTACATCCGTTCCTGCGCCTCAATAAATCTATCTAAAGAATGGATATCCATATTGCCTCCCGACACTTCCCGCGTCTGCAATAATGATTGTACCATAAAATTGTATATACTTCAAGTCCCCTCACGGTGAAATATTTGCACCGCTGTAATCAAAGATAACCGCCGGGCGATTATATCCCTATTACACCTTCTCTCATAGGGAGTTAATATTACTTCGGCAGATTTATATAACTTCTTAAAACCTGCCGAAATTCTATTGACAAAATCGATTTTTTCGGCTATAATAGTATCAGAATTAAAATCAGCCGCAATTTACCCATTACGGAGGTATTTATGAGTTATATTGCACGTCACATGGAAAACAGAATTCTTGAACTGTCGAAGTCTTATTCGGCAATTCTTCTGACAGGACCGCGTCAGTCGGGCAAAACAACAATGCTTCGCGCACTTTCCAAAGAGGAAAACAAGGGACGAGAGTATGTGTCGCTTGATGACCTTACTACGCGCGATATGGCCAAGAACGATCCTGCCCTCTTTCTGCAGATACACAAGCCACCCGTATTGATTGACGAGGTGCAGTATGCTCCCGAATTGTTCACATACATTAAAATTCATATCGATGAGCATCACAATCCCGGAGATTTCTGGATGACGGGCTCTCAGATCTTCCGTCTTATGCGCGGAGTTCAAGAATCATTGGCAGGTCGCGTAGCGCTTCTGCATATGTCTCCCCTGTCCCAACGAGAAATCATCGGCGCAGATTGCATTCCCTTTACAACGAATATGAATGTGCTGATGGATGAGTGCAAGAAAATTGCTCCGGTCGATACTCCCACCATCTTCGAGCGCATCTGGCGCGGATCAATGCCCGGGATCGTTTCGGGACTGTATGCCGACCGCAACATGTATTACTCCTCCTATCTATCCACGTATGTAGAGCGCGACGTGCGCGATATTTCGGGAACGGTAGACGCATTAAAATTCAATCGCTTTATTACCGCAGTAGCCGCCAGAACCGCACAATTGCTCAATTACCACGCACTTGCTGAGGACGCCGAAATAGATATGGTTACCGCCAAGGCATGGGTAGACATTCTTGAAACGCTCGGTATCATCTTCCTTCTGCATCCCTATTCCAACAATGTGCTGAAGCGTACCATTAAGACACCCAAGGTATATTTCTACGATACAGGTCTCGTCTGCTACCTTACCAAGTGGTCAAGTCCCGAGGTTGCCGAAAGCGGCGCCATGAGCGGAGCTCTTCTCGAAAACTTCACGGTATCCGAGATCCTGAAGGGATATCAGAACGCAGGACGTGAGCCGTACCTGTACTTTTACCGCGACCGCGATTCCAAAGAGATCGATGTCATTATGGAGGGCGACGGCAAGCTCTGCCCATTGGAGATCAAGAAAACTGCCACTCCCGACAAGCGTATCATTCGCACATTTGGTGTAATTGATAAATCCCCTCTGCAACTGGGCACAGGTGCTGTTCTATGCATGGCAGAGCAGTTTGGAGCATTTGATAGAGATAACCTTATCGTGCCTATTTGGGCGATATAATCAAAGTAAGCTGCAATGAAAAGGAGCAACTTGAAGTGAGCAAAATAGTGAAGAAAAACCATGATGTTTTCCGAGGCAAAATATGCGATATCATGGATCTATGATGTTATAAAAGAGATTTGCGGAGAGGCAAGATGATAAACATTGCAACCATAATATATTAATAAGTAGCAATATCGATGTGTAATTTATACTTATTATAAGGAGGCGAACCTATGCCGCTTGAAATAGTAAGAAACGATATCACAAAAATGAAGGTGGATGCCATTGTCAATGCCGCTAATGAGTCGCTGCTCGGCGGCGGAGGTGTTGACGGTGCGATTCACCGCGCCGCAGGTTCGGGCTTGCTTGCCGAGTGCAGAACGCTTGGCGGTTGCAAGACCGGCAAGGCGAGGATCACGGGTGGATATCATCTGCCTGCGAAATATGTCATACATACCGTCGGTCCTATCTATAACGACGGCAAACACGGCGAAAAGACCTTGCTTGAATCCTGCTATCGTGAGTCTTTGGCGCTTGCGAAGGAGCGGGGCTGTGAAACGGTGGCTTTCCCGCTTATCTCTTCGGGCGTGTACGGCTATCCGAAGGATCAGGCTCTGAAGGTTGCCATCGACGTCATCAGCGGCTTTCTTCTGGAAAACGAAATGACGGTATATATCGTCATATTCGACAAGGCGGCGTATCAGATCGGCGAGAAGCTGTTCTCGGACATTGCCGAATATATTGACGATAATTATGTGGACGAGCATACCGATTACAGCCGCGAGCGTATCCGTATGAATGTACTCCCACCGATGGCTCCGCACAAAAGACGGAAGAAATCAGAAGATGATATCCTTGAAACGTGCGATTGCAAGGCGATGCCCCTTGAGGATGACTTGGGTGCGAAGCTCAAGCATATCGACGAGAGTTTTTCGCAGATGCTCCTGCGTAAGATAGACGAAAAAGGGATGACCGACGCCGAGTGCTATAAAAAGGCAAACATTGACCGCAAACTGTTTTCTAAGATCCGCAGTGACGTCAATTACAAGCCGAGCAAACCTACTGCGCTTGCCTTTGCGATTTCCTTGGAGCTTTCACTTGATGAAACCGAGGATATGCTTCGCAAAGCGGGGTTTGCACTGTCGCATAGCAACAAGTTCGATATCATCATCGAATACTTTATAAGCATAGGCAATTACAACATTTTTGAAATAAACGAGGCTCTGTTTGCTTTTGATCAGAGCCTGCTCGGAGCATAAGAGATGAAGAAGATAAAAATAACAGTGATGCGAAAGGCACGGTATGACGATCTGATCGACAAATATGAAAATCCCATCGAACACGCCTGTGGCTTAGAGGAAGGTCAGGTGTTTTTCTGCGAAGGTTGGCAAAAACCAGATGGCTTTTGTGACAGTGCGTGGGACAGCGTTTCACCGTTCATTATGACTCTTGCACACGGTGGCGAGAACTTTTACGATGGGTGGATGAAAAACAAAAAATCTGCAATGATTTCTTGCAACGATGGTTTCCGTCCTGTAAGTTTTTACATTGAAGTCTGTGAATAAAAGGAGATTGGACTATGTTAAAATTTATCTGCTACCCCAAATGCACAACTTGTCAAAAGGCAAAGAAGTGGCTCGACGATAATAAAATCGAATATGAGCTTAGAGATATCAAGCTCAATAATCCTACACTTGATGAGTTGACAAAATGGTACAAGAATAGTGGCTTACCACTGAAAAAGTTTTTCAACACCAGCGGTCTGCTATATAAATCTCTCGACCTGAAAAACAAGTTGCCCTCAATGAGTGAGGATGAAATGCTGAAACTCCTTGCAAGTGACGGTATGCTTGTAAAACGTCCGCTGCTCGTTGGAGACGGCTTTGTTCTTGTTGGATTCAAGGAAGCCGAGTGGAACTCTGCTTTTCGTAAATAATTTGTCGCCTGCCATGCGACCAAACCTCTCTTTTGTTGATGTACAATGTAGTCATCAAACGAAAGAGAGGTTTTCTATGATGAAAAACAACATGACCGAACTCGTATTTATTTTGGACAGAAGCGGATCGATGGCGGGGCTGGAGAGCGACACCGTCGGCGGCTTCAATTCTATGATTGAAAAGCAGAAGAAACAAGATGGGGAATGCTATGTATCCACCGTGCTTTTTGATGATGATAGCGAGGTTTTACACGATAGAGTTAGACTTACGGACATTCCTCAAATGACCGACAAGGACTATACCGTTCGCGGCTGTACGGCTCTGATCGATGCCATCGGTGGTGTGATCCACCACATCGGAACCATTCATAAGTACGCTCGACCCGAGGATGTGCCGGAGCATACGATGTTTGTTATCACAACCGACGGACAAGAAAATGCAAGTCACCGTTACACGAGCGAACAGGTCAAAAATATGATCGAGCGGCAGAAGGAAAAATACGGCTGGGAGTTCCTGTTCATCGGAGCAAACATAGATGCCGTTGAAACTGCCGCGCGTTATGGTATCAGCCGTGACAGAGCCGTGAACTACAACGCTGACGGCGAGGGCACGCATATCCTCTATGAATCGGTTGCGAAAGCCGTTTGCAATGTCAGAGCAAGCACTCCGCTCAGCGAGAATTGGAGCGACGAAATCAACGCCGATTATCAGCGCAGAGGCAACAAAAAATAAAAAAATCAAATGATTTGCCCCTGTGAACGGGGGTGCGATAATTTTTGCCCCAAATACACTCGTTACTTAGTTGATAACTAATCTGGGGTGGGACTTTTTGGCTCCACTCCATAATGCCTGATCTGGTTGTGGTCCCAAGGGCCACGACCACGGAATTGCACAACTCACCTTTCAATTATTGCGTCTCTGTAGTCAAAGAAATAGCCACGGCAACAAAACCGTGGCAAATCCAATTCGATTTTTTCTCCCCGACAAATTGGAATTTGATTACTTTTTTCTCTTCGGTTCAGGTAGTTCCTCGTACATCATTTCAAACAATTTATTGAGAAAACCTCTATTATCAATGTCCTCTACAAGGAGCATTTCTTTTGCACCTTCGTATGGGAGTTCGCGCGGTGCTTCGGGCATCAATACAACCGCAGAAGGTGTGGGCTTGACGAGCAGGCGGTTATCGTAGATACCGCCAACAACCTTGCCACCGTAATAAAGCACATATTCTCCCATCATAGTCCTCGTCAAAGGCGGAAAATGAGATGCAGTTTGTGTTATTACCACTTTTTGATCATATGTAACAACATCACGGAAGAATCTTGAGGTTGTGGTATAATAAATCAAAAGTGAATTGAACGAGGTAAAGAACATGAAACACAGATTATTTCTTATCCTTCTTATTGTTTTGCTCCTCACAGGATGTGCTGTATCGACAGATAAAGATGTAACGTATACGCAAATAACCATGAGCGAAGCTGTGGAAATGATGGAAAGCGAAAGCGATTACATCATACTTGATGTTCGCCGTCCCGACGAATTTGCCACAGGGCATATTCCGAATGCGATCAATATTCCGAACGAAAGCATCGGCACGGATGAAATATCCGAGCTCCCCGATAAGGATCAGCTGATTCTGGTATATTGCCGAAGCGGTAACCGCAGCAAGCAAGCGTCCCAAAAGCTTGTTAAACTCGGATATTCGAATGTCGTAGAGTTCGGTGGCATCAACGATTGGAAAGGTGAGATCGAAAAGTGATAACATCACGGAAGAAGCAGAAGAATTGCGGTATACTTCGGGTGTAGATCAAACAAGGAGGACATAAAAATGTCAGTTATCAAAATCAATAAAGATAATTTTCAAAATGAAGTGAAAAATTCCGACAAGCCCGTACTTCTCGATTTTTATGCGGATTGGTGCGGTCCATGCCGGATGGTCAGTCCTATTGTAGATGAAATCGCAGAGGAAAGAAAGGATATTAAGGTGGGCAAGATAAATATTGATCAGGAAAACGAGCTTGCCGAAGCGTTCGGCGTGTACAGCATTCCAACCCTTGTGATCATGAAGGACGGCAAGATCGTCAATCAAGCGGTGGGTGCCCGACCGAAGGAACAGATCCTTGCTATGCTGTGAGGTGTGATATGGGATTTTTCAGTTTTTTGCAAACAAAAGATATAAACATCGGTGTGAGAAGTTTTCTTTCCACCGAAGGAGCGGTGCTTTTGGATGTTCGTACACGGGAGGAATATTCCGAGGGGCATATTGAGGGAAGCAAAAATATTCCCCTACAAAGCATAGAGCAAGTAGAGTCAATCATAAAAGATAAAAGCACACCGCTTTTCGTACATTGCAGAAGCGGCGCACGAAGCGCACAGGCAACAAGCATCCTGAAAAGAATGGGATACACAAATGTAGAGGATATCGGCGGCATTCTGTCGTACCGAGGAAAGGTCGTGAGATAGATGAAAGTTGTAATAATAGGCGGTGTTGCCGGCGGCGCGACTGCGGCGGCAAGAATACGCAGGCTTGACGAGAAAGCTGAAATCGTAGTCTTTGAGCGTTCCGGTTTTATTTCTTACGCCAACTGCGGACTTCCGTATTACATCGGCGGAACGATTGAGGATGAGGGTGACTTGACCTTGCAGACACCGGAGAGCTTTTATAAGCGTTTCCGTGTCAAAATGAATGTGCGCCATGAGGTAACGGCACTTCACCCCGAAAGCAAAATGGTCACCGTAAAAAATATTGAGAACGGTACAGTTTTCACCGAAACCTATGATAAGCTCATATTATCGCCCGGTGCAAAGCCGATCAAGCCGAACTTTGAAGGCATTGACAGCGATAAGATATTCACGCTCCGCACGGTTGAGGACACGCTGAAAATCAAGAAATTTATAAATGAGAAATATCCAAAATCCGCAGTTGTTGTCGGCGGAGGGTTTATCGGAATCGAAGTTGCGGAAAATCTCCGTGAGCTTGGGATAGATGTCACACTCGTCGAAGCCGCCGACCAGCTCATGGCTCCTTTTGACAGCGATATGGCATCCTTCATCCATGCAGAGCTACGCAAAAACGGCGTTAATCTTATGCTCGGCAGGTTCGTTGAAGGCTTTGCCGACACTGATGACGGCATTTGTGTGAAACTAAAAAATTCTCCTACGCTCCACGCCAATATGGTCGTAATGGCGATCGGCGTTGCTCCGGAAACCACGCTCGCAAAGGAGGCAGGTCTTGAACTCGGTATCAAGGGCAGTATCGTGGTGAACGACCGAATGGAAACCTCCGTTACCGACATTTATGCTGTCGGCGATGCAGTTCAGATCAGGAATTTTGTAACCGATACAGACGCTCTGATCTCCCTTGCCGGTCCTGCCAATAAGCAGGGCAGAATCGCCGCTGACAATATTTGCGGCATTGACAGTCGTTACCGGGGCGGACAGGGCAGCTCAGTTATAAAGCTTTTCGACATGACCGCCGCCTCTACCGGCATAAATGAAAAAACAGCGAAGGCACTCGGGCTTTCTACCGACAAGGTCATTCTTTCTCCCATGAGCCATGCCGGATATTATCCCGGCGGCAAGATGATGACCATGAAGGTACTGTTTGAAAAAGACACCTACCGTTTGCTCGGTGCTCAGATCGTTGGCTTTGACGGTGTTGACAAGCGGATCGATGTCATTGCAACCGCTATCCGTGCCGGAATGAAAGCTTACGAACTTGCGGAACTCGACCTTGCTTACGCTCCGCCTTATTCCTCGGCAAAGGACCCCGTGAACATGGCAGGCTATATTGTAGAGAACATCAAAAACGGCGTGGTAAAGCAGTGGTACTACGAGGATACTGAGAGTCTGCAACGAGATGAGAACGTTACACTTCTCGATACGCGCACACCGACGGAATACAGCAGAGGCCACGTGGAGGGATTTATCAATATTCCTGTCGACGAGCTTCGTGAACGCCTATCAGAGCTTGACAGCAGCAAGCCTGTGTATGTCATCTGTCAAAGCGGTCTGAGAAGCTATATTGCAACCCGAATTCTTGCAGGCAACGGTTTAGACTGCTACAACTTTGCAGGCGGCTTCCGCTTCTACGATGCGGTGCATCAGGAGAAAGCACTAAATAAAAAATCCACTCCTTGCGGAATGGAGATCTGACAGGAGAAGTAAACGGTGTAATGAGAAAAGCGCCCGGAAATCCATTACAGAAATCTTGGCGCTTTTCTTCTATCCCAACAACACATCCGTGACAAGCATGACGCAAAAGCCTATAAGCAAAGCATAGGTTGCACCTCGCTCGCTCCCGTGTGCGTGGGTTTCGGGTATCATTTCGTCGCTGATGACGTAGAGCATCGTTCCTCCCGCAAATGCAAGCGCGAAGGGCAAAATCGCTGTGGATATACTGACGGCAAAATAGCCGATCAGCGTGCCCACAACCTCAACGAGTCCCGTGATCATGGCGAGAATGAAGGTCTTGCGAGGGCTAATCCCTGCCGCAAGCATGGGCGCTATGATCACCATGCCTTCGGGAATGTTCTGCAGAGCAATACCACCTGCAATGATCAGTGCCTGCGTCGTATCGCCCGAGCCGAAGCCTACCCCTGCGGCGATGCCTTCCGGCAGATTATGTATGGCGATCGCCAAAACAAACAGCAGAACCTTGCTCAGATTTGCATTGTGGTGCGATTCGGGTTCGACACCGACGATCTTATGTAAGTGCGGCACTAACTTGTCGATGAGATTGAGGCAGACAGCGCCGGCAAAAATACCTGCAACCGTGACAAGTATTCCGTATTTTCCGCCGTATTCAAGAGACGGAATGATAAGTCCCAGAACCGCCGCGGCAAGCATCACGCCCGCGGCGAACGACAGAACGATATCCGAAAATTTATGCGATATGTTTTTGAAAATAAAACCGATCAGCGAACCGATAACGGTAGCACCGCCCACACCGAGGGCGGTTAGTAATACAAGCTCCATAATTTATCCTTCCGCAATGTTTGCAAGTTTGCTTTCATCAACAATTTCAATTGTCCCGCGCGACAGCTTGACCGCACCCTCGCTCACGAAATATTTGAGCATCCGTGTTACGACCTCACGGGGGCTACCCATGTGATTGCCGATTTCTTCATGGGTGATTTTCAGTATGTTTGAGCCTTCTATGTTGACTTCGTTCAAAAGAAAATTCGCAAGGCGTTTGTCAAAGGTCTTCCACATGATTTGGTCTATAAGCCACATTACATCCGAAAATCGACTTGCCATAACTTCGTTCGTGTAATTGGCAAGCGGTGCACAGTTTTCCATAATGCCACGGTAAATATCCGAGGGAATGAGTATGACATCGGTATCCTTTTCAGCGGATAAAGTAATGTCAAACTGAATGCTGTGCATCATGCAAGAAGCAGAAAAAAGGCAAATATCACGCTCAAAAAGGCGATACATGGTGATCTCCCTGCCGTCCTCTGAAATGGTGTAGGCACGAAGCTGTCCCGAAGCTACAAGAACAAGTCCCATGCAGTCGCCGCCTGTTTGTATCAAGTCGCCTTTATGGTAGTGCAACTCCCTGACATTTGCAGACAATGCCTGCTGTTCATTTGCATTCAATTTGTTCCAGATCGGAAAATAAGTTGAGATATCCATCGTTTGCACCTCCCGGGATGGTAACAATAGTATACCATAATTTCGGGCATATATCAATAATTCCTTCCAAAGTTATTGACATATGCCCGAAAAATTTGCTATAATATCGTTACAATGATAAGGGAGGGAATGATCTTGTCAAGACCGACAAAATGTCGCAGAGTGTGTCGCTTTCCTGAGACTCTCGAATTCTTTACCACGGGGGAGACCTTGGGTGAACCCGTCATTTTGACAGTAGACGAATATGAGACGATTCGCCTGGTCGACAAAGAAGGACTCAGCCAGGAAGATTGCGGGACACAGCTCGGAGTTGGAAGAACGACGGTACAAAAGATTTACGAAACGGCAAGAAGAAAAATAGCTGATGCCTTGGTTCTCGGCCGTTCTCTGAGAATAGAGGGTGGCGATTTTTATCTCTGTAACGGGAATTCGGAATTTTGCTATCAAAAATCATGCCTCAAACGATAATTTCAAGCGGAGTATAAAATGGATAAAGGAGAAGATGTCATGCGAATTGCAGTAACATACGAAAATGGCGACATTTATCAGCACTTCGGACATACCGAGCGGTTTAAGATTTACGATGTTCAAGACGGTAAGGTGATGGATAGCCGCCTCATCTACACCAACGGTCAGGGGCACGGCGCGCTTGCCGATATTCTCCGCTCTTTGCATGCGGATATCCTGATCTGCGGCGGCATCGGAGGCGGTGCACAGATGGCACTTGCCGAATGTGGTATCAAGCTGTTTGGCGGTGTTTCCGGCAACGCTGATGCGGCAGTTGACGCATACCTTGCCGACAACCTAAGTTATGATCCCGATGTAAAGTGCAATCACCACGATCATGAACGCAGTGATGCGTCTCATGCTTGCAAAAGCCACGGCTGCGGAAAAGGAAATTGCGGTAACCGTTAATGTGATAACATCACGGAATCATATTTCTGTATGTGATACGATATAGAAAAAGGAGGCGAACTGATGAAAGAATACATTTGTTCTGTATGCGGATATGTGCATAAAACCGACGGAGAACTACCCGACGATTTCAAGTGCCCGATTTGCGGTGCCGGTAAGGATGCATTCAAATTGAAAGAGGACGCTGCCGACAGGACGGAAATCAATCTCGAAAAGCCGCATTTTGAAAAAGAACTCTCCCCCATGGAAATGAGTATTATCTGCTCTAACCTCGCAAGAGGCTGTGAAAAGCAGTATATGCCGAAAGAAAGCGAAAACTTCAGAAAACTGGCGGAGTTTTTTCGCTCCAAGGCAGAGCCTGTAAGTGAGGCAAGCACCGAAAAGCTTCTTGAATTGCTTGACAAAGACCTCTCGGTAGGTTTCCCTTACGGAAATGCCGTGGCAGGCGAGCAACCCGACCGTGGTGCGCTTCGCTGCCAGGTGTGGGCAGAAAAGGTGACGAGAATGTTGCAGTCCCTTCTTGTTCGCTATCAGGCGGAGGGAGAAAAGATGCTCGAGGGCACGGGCGTGTATGTCTGCACGATCTGCGGATTTGTTTTTGTAGGCGATGAACCGCCTGCAATGTGTCCGGTATGCAAGGTGCCGTCGTGGAAGTTTGAAAAGGTCGAAGGGGGGCAAAATAATGGCGTATAAATATGCAGTAAGAAACTTAAGACTTTGCACCAAGGATTGCCTTTGCCTCTATGTCTGTCCGTCGGGCGCTACCGACACGGAGAACAGCATTATTGATGTAAATAAATGCATAGGTTGCGGTGCGTGTGCAGATGCCTGTCCCTCGGGTGCGATCTCCATGATGCCGAAGGAGCTTCCTCCTCAGCAACCTAAAGAAGACAAAGTAGTCGAGGCACTGCGTGCGCTTGTCCAAAGTAAGTCAGAAGCCGAAAATATCGCTTCACAACTGCCTGATGCTCTGTCAAAAGCTGTTGCAAAATCGTCAAGACTGATGGCAGAGGATCTTTGCCGCGAGGCAGGCTATATGCTTCCTCAGAGTGCAAATACAAAGGAATTTTTGGAACTCGTTAACACTTATCCTGGTATCCCCGCCGATGTGGTGGACTCATTACTTACAACCATAAAATTTTATGAAAATACAGAAAAGAAAGAGGTAAAAACAATGGCTAAATGGAAATGCAGCGTTTGCGGTTATGTTCACGAAGGAGACGAAGCACCCGAAAAGTGTCCCGTCTGCAAGCAACCCAAGGAAAAGTTCGTAAAAGTTGAAGAAGCTCCCAAGAATCCTTACGCAGGCACAAAGACCGAAAAGAATCTATGGGAAGCATTTGCCGGCGAATCTCAGGCAAGAAACAAGTATACATACTTCGCAAGCGTAGCAAAGAAGGCAGGATACGAGCAGATCGCCGCACTTTTCCTTCAGACCGCAGAGAATGAAAAGGAACACGCAAAGCTGTGGTTCAAGGCTCTGGGTGAGCTTGGCGACACGGCGGAAAACTTGCTCCATGCCGCGGAGGGTGAGAACGCAGAGTGGACCGACATGTACGAGAGAATGGCTCGTGAGGCAGAAGAAGAAGGCTTTACCGCTCTTGCCGCACAGTTCCGTGGAGTTGCCGCTATTGAAAAAGCGCACGAGGAAAGATACCGTGCACTTCTGAAAAATGTTGAGACGAAAGCGGTATTTGAAAAGTCAGGCGTAACCGTTTGGGAATGCCGCAACTGCGGACACATCGTTGTCGGTGTTAAGGCACCCGAGGTTTGCCCCGTATGCAACCACCCGCAGGCTTATTTTGAAGTAAGAAAAGAAAACTATTGATTTAGGGAGGAACCATCCATATGTGTGACAACAATAAATTCTATATTTGCGAACATTGCGGCAACCTTATCGGTATGATTCACGATGCAGGGGTGCCTGTGATGTGTTGCGGGCAGAAAATGACAAAGCTTGAACCCGGCACAGTTGAGGCGAGCCACGAAAAGCACATTCCCATAGTCACCGTTGAAGGAAATACCGTAAAGGTCGTCATCGGCTCAGTGGAGCACCCCATGGTCGAGGAGCATAGCATCCTGTGGGTATATCTACAAACCACCAAGGGCGGTCAGCGCAAGTGCCTTGAAGTGGGCAAAGCGCCTGAAGTGACATTTGCTCTCGCTGATGAAAAGCCCGTTGCCGCATATGCATATTGCAATCTCCACGGCTTGTGGAAATCGGAAATTTAACATAGAGAAAAATCAACATGGAGGAAAATTAAAATGAACACAAAAGTACATGAGCTGTTAAATCAGCAGATCAACAAAGAATTCTATTCCGCATATCTCTACCTTGATTTCTCGAATTATTTTGAGGATGCAGGTCTTGACGGCTTTGCCAACTGGTATAAGATTCAGGCGCAGGAAGAGCGCGACCATGCAATGCTCTTTTATCAGTACCTGCAGAATGAAAATCAGAAGGTGACGCTTGAAGCTATCGACAAGCCCGACAATGCTTTCTCTTGCCATATGGACGTCTTGAAGGCGGGACTTGATCACGAGAAGTATGTTACCTCGCTGATCCACAACATCTACGCCGAGGCATACGAATCAAAGGATTTCCGCACGATGCAGTTCCTTGACTGGTTCGTAAAGGAGCAGGGCGAAGAGGAGACCAATGCCAATGATCTGATATCCAAAATGGAGCTTTTCGGTTCAGATCCCAAGAGTCTGTATATGCTCAACCAGGAACTTGCGGCAAGAGTATATTCCGCACCGTCGCTTGTATTATAATTAACGGAACAACACTATATGCTATTGTTTTGATAGCCTCGCTTGATGATCCGTACATCTATTTTGTAGCGTCACGGTTTTGCATCTGAATCGGACACACATCACAGCAAAAAGCACCTGCGCGAGCAGGTGCTTTTTGCAACGAAATCCGCCGCCGGCGGAAGAAATCCACCTTTGGTGGATGAAATCGCTTCGCGATGAAATCTGCCTTTCGGCAGGAGAAGGCGGCGGATTTAATTTCATCTGAGGCGGCACGCCGAAGATTTCATCCGAGCTTTCCCGGATTTCATCGTGCAAAGCACGATTTCATTTCAATTTTCCCACAGAGCCAAAACTGTAGACAGATTTGAACCACCACACTCCGTCCCCTACCGAAAACAAGGACAATCCTAAAATGATGCTTTTACAGTTTGGATAGATTCGAACTGCCACATCAGTTTGGATCCGCTTCAAACAGTAAATACGAAAAACTCATTTCTTCCAACGGACAGATCCGAACTACCGAAAACCAAATATTGACCTACTGAGGACAAAGAAGAGGCATTCGCAGCAAAAGTGGTTTGTGAGTATGAAATGTACCCAACCAAACCTCAAACATAGATTTGCATTTTTGAGTCTCGAATTTACAGTTTTCTTTATCAGCCTTCCGTGAGAACGGCTCAAAAACGCCAAAAAGCCTTGAAAATCAAGCCTTTTGTACCGTTTGGTGCAAAAATGTGATTTCGGATAAATGGTAGAGATACTCAGTTCGATTGCGGTTAGAGATAAAAAGCAAGTCCTCATTTTGAGGGCATGAATACCGCTATCAAAGCGACAAAATGTCGCTTTGAATAATTCACAGTAGTGGCGCATCCACTCATCTAAAGTCGCAAATATTACGCCTCTGTAGTCAAAGAAAGAGGCTCGGCGAGAGTCGAGAATTTCAGTGGGTCGTTTTGATCCACTGATTTTTTCCCTTTCCCCTTTGTCCGAAATCTTTGAAGGACAGATTTCTCCGCCCGGAATTCACAAAGAGTTTCTTGAAGAAAGCCGCAAAATATGGTAAGATATTTCAACTCATCTTCTGTAACACCATCTTTTGCCCACGACAAATCAATTTCAATAATATTACAATCTTTTCTTTTTAATTTGTCGATCTCTTCTTCGTTTTTATTTTTATCCCTTCTTACTAATACCGCAATTAATTGATTATCACTATGCAAAATGAAAGATTTTGGAATTTTGGACTTTCCTTCATAGCAAAAATCAACTTCTTCAAATTCGATAGTCCAAGACTCTTTAATAACAATTCCTCGACCCGCAGTCGGCAATATTAGACTTGGTAATTTTATGGTTTTATTCGATTCTAACTGCGTTTTAATAAGTCCCAATAACTCCCCATTGGTTCTAAACATGGATATCTCATCTTCAGAATCTCCCGGACGAGGGAAATCAAACGGATTACATTTGGATTTTATTTCTTTCTTCTTTTCTTGTATCTTATTTTCAGATAGTGTTTGTCGGCTTTTTTCAGCTTTCGAACTTTCAACTACAGCCTCGGATGATATTTTTTCGGATTCCTTCATTTCCTTTGGCATACTCCGTTTATATATCCATTCACCGATCGACCCATTGGAGGATGGAGAGTCACTTTTAGCCCAACTTTGCATTCTTTCCAAACTTGCTAATGCTTCCTCTTTGGTTACTGCTCTCATCCACTCAAAACCGCTATCAACATCCTTTTTTCGTAATTTCGATGGATCTTTTAAAAATTCTTCGATACTCCCACACGCCCATTCGATTTTCTTAACAGTAATAGGATTCAATAAAATATTTTCAAGTTTTGTAACCCATCTTAAATTTTCAGGACGATTATTACGACGATTAGTATCAATATGGTCAACCACATATTGTGATGAAGGCGGTTCGCCATGAAATGCAGTGGCAACAATTCTATGTACGCTCTCACCTGCAATTTTAGCATATCCGGTTTTGTCATCATATTTACAAAAGTCCATTTGTTGTCACTGGGGCGCGGCTTATCACTATTTTTGGGATGTCGTAATACCGCTCCGTTGTCTCGAACGGAATAAGTCTCCCCCTTATACTGACATTCTAACTGTCTTTCATAATCTTGTAATAGCAAATAGGTCATCCCATCTACCTCCGACAACATGTCATATTCGAAAAGCCGCAAAGTATCCCTACTTTGCGGCTTTCGTGCGGACGAATCCGCGATTTTGGTCGGAGTGACAGGATTCGAACCTGCGGCATCGACGTCCCAAACGTCGCGCGCTACCAACTGCGCCACACCCCGAAGTGTGAAAAATATTCGATTTTTAGGTCATTTTCCGTAAGTGGTCAAATCTGTGGTCAAAACATTTTGTCGGTGTTTTTTTGAAAAGGGTAACAGCCGAAAAAGTGAGTGTTTTCAAGGGTTTTCATGCATTTGAAAAATCAAGAAGCGGAAACCGCCTGCATGCTCCCAAAGGCGCAAGTCTTTGGGGCTTTAATTTTTATCTCTTCGCCGAAAACGCCTTTGCGGCCTTGGAAGTAATAAGTAATAGTGAAAAATGAAAAAGCATGCGCAGGGCTTTGCCTTGCTCGGTTTGTGAAAAAAGCCCGGCTTTTGCCGTGCTTTTTGCTGTATTCGCCTTGCGGCAGGGGTATTGCGGCAGGGCGATATTCGGCTTTGCGAGAGTGAGCTGCGAATTGAGCCGCGAATATAATATAACTTTCCTTCGCCGCCCTTTTCCGAGCGGCCCCTTTTCCCAAAGCACTGTTTGCAGACAAAAAATAACAGTAAAAACGCGAGTAACGGTGAAAACATAAGAAAAATGGCATATATTAGCCTCAAAGCCCATAATTTCGGCAAGAAATCGCTTATATATGTCAAAAATCCGAACCTTCTGTTAAAAAAACGGGTTTTACGAGTTTCTGGCTTGGCTTTTTTATTGCAGAGGTGTATTTTGTAAACAAAAGCGAAAGACACGGGCGAAGCTTTCTGAATTTTCTGATAACATATAAAAAGTTGCGAAAACTTCCGTTTTTCCGCGCATACTGCTTCCCGAAAGGGGGAACGCAGTTAAGAACTGCGGTGTTTGTCATGCGCAAAATAATTCTGTCGGCGGGCGGCATTACGCCGCCGCTGTGCGCACCCTTTTTGCTTTGTGAAAAAACCGCGCCGGACGGAGCGCTGCTGTATCAGAATGTTGAGGTATTTGCCGAGGCAATTCAGGCAGAACCGTCTCTGGCGGTACAGCAGGCATGGAATGTTTCGGTAAATGCAGATAAAAGCATAACGCTGCCGTAATACAAATAAACAGTCTTGAAGGATGCGGGAAAACGCCGCATGCAATTATCCGGGGCAGCTGCATATAAAATATAACAGGGGAGGCCGTCGGCCTCTCCTTGGTCATGCGCATTTGTGCGGGCGTTTGTGTTTTTGCGCATTTACGGCGCCGATACCAAAACCTCCAGATCCTCTTCCGACACCGAAATACATGCAATCTCCGGCAATGCGCCGTATTGGTCAAAGCTGACAAGGCGGCAGCCGATTTGTCTTGGGTCGCATATTATTCCGCTCATTCCCCGGTGTACGCCTTCCTTTGCGTATTTTTCCTTTTCCACAGTCAAAACCACTCTGTCATATTCCTTCATATTTTTCTCCTTTTAAGCACATTCGTTTATGTTTGTGTTTTAAGCGCCAACGCATTTAAGGCGCCGATACCAAAACCTCCAGATCCTCTTCCGGAACCAGAATACATGCAAGCTCCGGCAATGCGCCGTATTGGTCAAAGCTTACAAGCCATAAGTCATAAGAATTTTCCGGGTCGCATATTATTCCGCTCATTCCCCGGTGTACGCCCTCCTTTGCGTATTCTTCTTTTTCCACAGTCAAAACCACTCTGTCGTATTGCTTCATAAAAGCTCCTCATTCTTCAATTTCCCCGCAATACGGAGTTGTAAGCTGAATAACGCCGTCCGGATAAATCATCCAGCCGGATTTCAGATATGCCTTCTTCCGGATATCCTTACGGGGCAAAACTATTATAATGGTTATCCTCTGCCCGTAGCCGTCGATTTTGCCAAGGGTAAAATCACCGTCTGCATACTTCTTTTGTGCCTGTTTGCAATATTCTTCTTTAAGATACTGCGAATCCATTATATCATAGCCCCAGCTCTCGAACAATGCCTTTTTTCCGGTATTTACATCAAATATGGGAGAAAATATATATTTGTCAAATTTACTTAAATCACACAAGGCAGCCGCGCTCAAAGCCTCTGCCGTTTCCAACCTGCAATGACAGCTCGGACGGGACAAAAAAACCGCCGGGCAGTGCCCGAGCGGTCAATTGCGTATGCAGCCGGTTTTGCGCGGCTATTTTGCATCCCTGCATATACCGGCGTCCTTCAGTATTTCCTCATGGTCAAAGGCAAGCGGAAAGGGAATGTCGCAGGGGTAAAACCAGTGCGCCTCGGCGGCATCGTCGCCGCCCTGCGCCGCTGCGTTTTTTTCAATATGCAGGGCGTAGGCCACGGAAATTATCCATCCCCGCGGGTCCCGCCCGGGGGCGCTGTATACTCCCACAAGGCGCGCATTTTCCGCCCGAACCCCGGTTTCCTCCGCTGCCTCGCGCACGGCGGCCTCCGCCGTTGTTTCGTTTCGGTTTACAAAGCCGCCCGGCAGCGCCCAGCAGCCCTTATACGGGGGGTTTTTCCGTTTTACAAGCAATATGCGCCCCGCGGGGTCGGATATCACGGCGTCGGCGGTTACGCTGGGGCGGTCATAGGCGCTTATATCATATGAGGCAAGGTATTCCTCCTGACCGCCCTCTCTTTTTTCGTCCGTACTTTGTGTCATAACCCTTCTCCTTTCCGTGTCAAAACAAAAAATGATGCGTTTTTTATCGTTTTTTACACGGTTTTTTACCGTTTTTTGCACCTTTTTTGCGCGTTTTTTAAGCATTTTGAATAAGAAAAAGCGCAGGCGGCCTTAACCTGCCTGCGCATTATATCAGAAAAACTGAACTCCGCCGGGAGTGTTGTTTTGACCATCGCCGTCCTCGTTCTTGGCGCCCGTATCCTCACAAACGCCCGTCTCATGGCACTTTTCGGCCTCAGCCTCGCTGCTATCCTGTTCAGCGCTTTCGCTTTGGGCATCTGCGCTTTCGCCATTGGAGACCGCCTGCTTGCCTTCGGCAGCCGCTTTTTCGCTCTGCGGCACTGCATTTTCGCCCTGAGCGGCGGCATTTTCGGCCTTTTCGGCGCTCTTAAGCGGCGGCAGCTCCTTTCCCTCCGTCAGCAGCCGGAATTCCGCGCCGGAAAGCTTTTCTCTGGCTAACAGAGCCTGCGCTACGCGCTCCAGCAGCTCGCCGTGCTCCTTAAGCAGCTCGCGAGCCCGCTCCAGCTGGGTCTGTACTATGTCGTGTACGGCGTCGTCGATGCGGGCCGACCAGTTATCGGAGAAGGACTTCTGCGCCGAGAAATCGCGCCCTATGAACACCTCATTGCCGTCGCCCAGATATATGGGACCTATTTGATCGTACATGCCGTATTCGGTAACCATGGCGTGCGCGGTTTTGGTTATCTGGCGTATATCGCCGGAGGCGCCGGAGGATATCTCGTGCATTTTAAGCTCCTCGGCAACGCGGCCGCCCAGCCCCATGCAGATATCGTCCAGCATATTGGTGCGGCCGATATAATCCCGTTCGTTTTCTGGGCGGGTAAGGGTGTAGCCGCCGGCTCCGCTGCGGGAGATAATGCTTATTTCGCTTACATCGTCGCAGCCGTCCAAAAGGTGCGCAAGCACTGCATGACCCGCCTCATGGTAGGCGGTAAGGAGCTTGGTTTTTTCGGTATACTTGTGGGAACGCTTTTCCGGGCCCAGTATAACCTTTGTTACGGCGTCTTTTATGTCCTGATTGCTTATCTGCTTTTCATGTCGGCGCACGGCCAGCAGAGCCGCTTCGTTTACAAGATTTTCAATGTCGGCGCCGGTAAAGCCGATGGTAAGCTGAGCTATTTCCGAAGCGTCCACATCGGAAGCAAGCTTTTTGTTGCGGGTGTGAACGCGGAATATCGCCTCGCGGCCGCGCACATCCGGCATAAGCACGTGTATCTGGCGATCAAAACGCCCCGAACGCAGCAGCGCGGGATCCAGAATGTCGGCGCGGTTGGTGGCCGCCATTACGATTATGCCTTCGTTATTGTTGAAGCCGTCCATTTCCACAAGCAGCTGGTTAAGGGTCTGCTCGCGCTCGTCGTGGCCGCCGCCCAGCCCTGCACCGCGCCGTCTGCCTACGGCGTCTATTTCGTCAATGAAGATTATGCAGGGGGCGCTGCGCTTGGCCTGAGAGAACAGGTCGCGCACGCGGGAGGCGCCGATACCCACATAAAGCTCCACAAAATCGGAGCCCGTTATGGAATAGAAGGGCACGCCCGCTTCGCCCGCAACCGCCTTTGCAAGCAGGGTCTTACCCGTGCCCGGAGGGCCTACGAGCAATACGCCCTTGGGGATGCGCGCACCCATATCGGTAAACTGCTTGGGGTTTTTAAGGAAATCCACAAGCTCGCTCATTTCTTCTTTTTCTTCCTCGGCGCCGGCGACATCCTTGAAGCCCAGCTTGTTCTTGCCGTCGTAGGCGCGCGCAGTGGCCCGCCCGAACTGTGCGGCCTTGCCGTTTGCCGCCTGCATTTGCTGGAACATGAAGAACATGAGCCCGCCGGTAAGCAGCAGCATTACAAGATAGGGCAGCAGAGACATAAACCACGACGGCTCCGGGGTGGGCAGGGTTTTCAGGTCCGCCTGCAGCTTGCCCTGTTCCTTATAGTTTTTGAATTTGGCATAGAAATCATCGTAAGAGGTTTCGGTGCCGTTGAAGCGCACTAAATAGTCGTAGCGGCTTTCTATGTTTTTGAAGTTCTGCTCATGAGCCTTGGTAACGGCAAGAATTACATTTGTGCCGCTTTGGGAGTCATACATGGCTACGCCGTATATTTCTCCGGCCTCGATTTTTTTCTCAAGCTCGGCATAGGAGCTGAGTTCCCTCGTGCTTCTGTCCGTTTGCGTGACGGTGGACCAAAGAAGCGCCACCACGGCCACGATCACCACGATGTAAAGCACTTTTGCCAGTGTGTTCTTTTTCAAGCGGAAATACCTCCGTGACGATATTGTAAAGATTGTAAAAAACCCATTATATCAGGCTGGCTTAGTATACCACAACAATGGGATTCAGTCGAATCAAATCGGCATATGTTTACTGATTTTTAATACTTTTTACTGTTTTTTGGGCGCGCCCTTCGGGATTTAATGCCTTTGTTGATAAACAAAAGGATATGTGATAGAATTAAAAGCCGAATAAAAAAGCGCAAAGCGGGAGGAAAAATGTACAGGATCACGGTGATAGAGGATGACGACGCGATATATTCGCTGCTTGCACGCAGTCTGTCGGAATGGGGCTTTGAGGTTATGCGGGTGACGGATTACGGCAATGCGCCGGAGCAGCTGCTTTCCCAAATGCCGCATTTGGTGCTGCTGGATGTGATGCTTCCCGGCATAAACGGCTGCGCGCTGTGCGCAAAGCTGCGGAAAAGCTCCGGCGTGCCGGTGATATTTATTTCCTCGGCCGGCGAAAAAAGCAGCGTGCTTACCGCCATAAGCCTCGGGGGCGACGATTTTATAGTCAAGCCCTTCGATTTTGATGTTTTGCTTGCCAAAATAAATGCGCTGCTGCGGCGCACATATGATTTTGCCGCGCCGGAGGAGCTTACCGTGTGCGGCGGCGGACGGCTGCGCGCGCAGGAGGGCGTGTTTGAGGTGAAGGGGCGGGAGGTTTTGCTTACCCGCAACGAGCTGCGTCTGCTTCAGACCCTGCTTGCCCGCAGGGGAAAAATAGTTTCAAGGCAGACCCTTATGCAGAAGCTGTGGGAAACCGACAGCTTTGTGGACGAAAATACGCTGTCGGTAAACATAAACAGGCTGAGAAAGAAGCTGGCGCAGGCGGGGGCGGAGGATTTTATCCTTACCAAAATAGGCATGGGATATTATATTCCGGCAGAGGGCGCTGTGGGGGGGCTCGGCGGATAAAGAGCATGAATAAAAGAGAAAATGCGAAAAATTCTGCCGGGAGAGGAGAACATGACGGAAAAAGCGGATAGAAATAAGCAGGAGCCGAAGAAGGGCGCTGCGGAAAATCAAAAGAAAAAAAGCGGCGTGCGGCTGTTTTTAACATATCTGTATTCCTGCCGAAGAGCGGCGGCGTTTGAGGCGGCGGCAGCGGCGGTGTTTTTTGCGGTGCTGTTTTTATGGCGTCTGCCGACGGAGGCGCTGCTGTACGCGCTGCTGCTGAGCCTGTTGCCGGCGGGGCTGGCGATAGCTGCGGGCTTTTCAAGATTTTTGCGCCTGCACGGGGCGGCAGAGCTGGCAAAGGCATCCGATATGACCCCGGAGGCGCTGCCCTGCGAAGGGGCGGAGAAGGAATTGCACGCGCTGGTGCTTCAGAGAGAGGCGGAGCTGAGGCAATGCCGGGAAAGATTACGAGAGCGTGAGGAGGAGCTTAAGCGCTACTGCACGCTGTGGGCGCATCAGATAAAAACGCCGCTTGCGGCAATGCGCCTTCAGGCGCAGGAGCTGGATTCGCCGGAGCTTATCCGTCAATTGGTAAAAACGGAGCAATATGTGGATATGGTGCTGCAATTTGCCCGAAAGGACGGCAGCGATTATGTTTTTTGCAGGGTGAACCCGGCGCAGACGGCGCGTCAGGCATTAAGAAGGTGCAGCGTGCTGTTTATTGCAAAGCGTTTGCGCGTGGAATTCCGGGTGCCGGATTTTTATGTGATAAGCGATGCGAAATGGCTGGGGTTTGTTGTGGAGCAGCTGCTTACAAACGCTGCCAAATACACTCCGGAGGGCGGCACGGTAACCGTTTCGGGCGATGAGAGGGAATGCAGCCTTTCCGTAGCCGACACGGGGGTGGGGATACCGGCGCAGGAGCTGCCGCGGGTGTGCGAGCTGGGCTATACCGGGCTTGCGGGGAGGGACAACGCCCGCTCCACCGGGATAGGGCTGTATCTGTGCAGGGAGATATGCAGTCGTCTTTCCACGCCGATGAGCATTGAATCCGAGGTGGGAAAGGGAACACGCGTTACGCTTTGCCTGCATAAGGAGGAATACTGAAGGCCGGGGCATAAAACGGTGCTGCGGCTGCAAAATATATGCGCCCCTGCGGGCCTGCCGCCTTTCTTACAAAAGTGTAAGACGGGCGGCGCTTTTTGTAAGGGGGTTGTTATGGGAAAACGCGGGGTAAAGGCGTATAATAGCGGCGTAATGAAAAGGCGCGGCCGGAAAAACGGCTGCAAAATGAACGGGGGAAACTGTTATGGCATTTCTTGAGGTAAGGAATCTGGGAAAAACATATGTAACAAGGCTGGGCGCCTGCCGCGTGCAGGCGCTTAAGGATGTAAGCTTTTCGGTGGAGAAGGGAGAGTTTATAGCGGTGATGGGAGAGTCCGGCTCGGGCAAGACCACGCTGCTTAACATACTTGCCGCTCTTGACCGTCCCGGCTCCGGGGATGTGCTGCTGGAGGGCAAAAGCCTTTCCGGCATTGCGGAAAAGGAGCTGGCCGCTTTCCGGCGGGACAATTTGGGGTTTGTGTTTCAGGATTTCAATCTGCTGGACACCTTCAGCGTGAGGGACAATATTCTTTTGCCGTTGGTGCTCAAGCGCACCGGCATAAAGCAGATGCAGGAGCGTTTGGCGGCGGTGGCCGGTCAGCTGGGGCTTGCGGAGCTGCTTGATAAATATCCCTATGAGCTTTCGGGCGGGCAGAAGCAGCGCACTGCGGTGGGAAGGGCGATAATAACCTCCCCGGCGCTGCTGCTTGCCGATGAACCAACGGGGGCGCTGGATTCTCATCAGGCGCAGCGGCTTATGGAGCTGTTCTGCCGTCTGAACGGCGGAGGGCAGACCGTAATAATGGTGACGCATTCGGTAAAGGCGGCAAGCTATGCCTCGAGGGTGCTGTTTTTAAGGGACGGACAGGTGTTCCATCAGCTGTGCAGAGGGGATAAGAGCGCGTTTGATATGCAGGGGCAGATATCCGATGCGTTAAGTATGGTGCTGGCAGGTGAAGAAAATGAATAGCTTTTACCTGCGCCTTGCGCTTAATAATCTGAAAAGGAACTACCGCACCGGGCTGCCGTATATTTTAAGCTGCGTTTTTACCGTGCAGGCATTTTATATAATGGAATTTCTTGCCCGCAACAGCGCGCTTGAGAATATGCGCTCAGGAGTGACGCTGGGCATTCTTCTGCGCATGGGCTGCATAGTGATGGGTATATTTTCCGCGGTACTGCTGCTTTATACAAACAGCTTCCTTATAAAGCGGCGGTATACCGAGCTTGGGCTTTACAGCGTATTGGGAATGGAGAAAAAGCATATTGCCCGCGTGCTTCTGTGGGAGAGCCTTGCATCGGCGGCGGTGAGTCTGCCCTGCGGAATAGCGTTTGGAACGCTGTTTTCCGTTCTTATGATGAGGCTGCTTGAATATCTTATGGGATATCCCGCCGGATTTGCGTTTTATTTCTGTACGACCTCCGCAGCGGTGACGGCGGTGCTGTTTTTGCTTATATTCCTTTTATGCCTTGCCAAAAATCTTAACAGCATACGCCTTGCGTGCCCGGCAGATCTGTTCAGAATGAGAAGGGAAGGGCAGAGGGAGCCGCGGGGGCGCGCTGCGCTTACGGTGCTTGGAATACTGTGCCTGGGCGCGGGGTATGCCCTTGCTCTGGCGGTGACATCGCCGCTCAAGGCGCTGCTGTTGTTTTTTATTGCGGTGCTGCTTGTAATAGCGGGAACCTATATGCTGTTCATATCCGGCAGCGCGGTGCTGCTAAAGGGGCTTAAGCGCAATAAAAAATTTTACTATCAGCCCCGGCACTTTGTGGCGGTATCCGGGCTTTTATACAGAATGAAGCAGAATGCGGCGGGGCTTGCAAGCATATGCATACTTTCCACGATGGTGCTGGTGATGCTGTCCTCCACACTGGGGCTGAATATAGGTTTTGACGCATCGATACGCAGGCTGTACCAGCGCGACATGGAAATTACGGTGCAGGCGGAGGACAGCGTACTGACGCAGGAGGAGCTGCTGGGCACGGCGCAGCGGGTGTTTGCACGGAGAAATCTTAGCATAAAAAACAGCGCTCTGTATGATTATTATGAGCTTACCGTAAATGCGAAGGACGGAAAAGGGCGTATGACGGTTACGGCTCTGACGGCGCAGGAGTACGGCCGCTGTACGGGCACGGTGCCGCTGCTTAAAGAAAATGAAGCGCTCTTTACGCTTTGCGGCACGGATAACGACGACGCGCATACGCTGGATATAGGAGGGGTGAGCCTTGTGCGCACGGGCGGTTTTGAAGCGCCGCTTCCCCACGGCGCGG
>ENA-OURV01000533-OURV01000533.1-human-gut-metagenome-genome-assembly--contig:-NODE-533-length-32737-cov-8.274800_pt1 | contig 32737 bp, 26 predicted proteins | sample MGYA00242141_ERZ509072 | MGnify/ENA primary metagenome ERZ509072 (study PRJEB26280, sample SAMEA2338763) | human gut metagenome | biome: human gut; feature: human-associated habitat; material: faeces... | reverse complement strand
AAATAGCTCTAGAGTTTTCAGTATAAGGTCGTCAAAATCGAGGGCGTTGTTCTTTTTAAGGCCGCGTTCGTATTCCCGCAGCAGCTCGGGAAGAAGCCGCGCAAGGGGAGTGAACTGGTCGCGCGATAACTCCTCCTGTGTTCGAAAGGAATTCTTTGCGTTGCTTATGGCGGATTTGAGCATTTTAACCGGAAATTGCTTTATGTCGATATTCATGCTGTTGCATATCTGGGTTATGATCTTTCCGGTATCGTCATCATCAAATATTGTAAAATTGCGGCTGTAGCCCTCCAGTGCTTCAATATCGCGCCTAAGTATCCTTACGCACGCCGAGTGAAAGGTGGCTACAAGAATACCGTCTGAGGCATCCGCGCACATGGAGGCGACACGCTCCTTCATTTCGTTTGCCGCTTTGTTGGTAAAGGTGATTGCAAGTATGCTGAACGGCTGCACATTGCAGTCAAGGATCAAGTGAGCGATCCTGTGCGTAAGTACTCTGGTTTTGCCGCTTCCGGCACCGGCAAGTATCAATAATGCGCCTTCGGTGGTATTTACCGCTTCGTATTGTTCTTTGTTCAGTTTTACGGAGTTTATAAATGAATTCATATGTAAAATAATATCTTCGCCGATGGGCGATCCTTTCAGAGGCAATGCGTACGGGCGGTGTCGTCAGTTGTTTGCATGAGCACCGAATCGGGCTGTTTTATTGCTGCAATTTAAGCTGCCTTGCATTTAATCCGCCTTTTGAAATGCTGTTGAAACAAAATTATTATATCATACTTTGCCGCACAGGTCACGCGTAAAAAAATAAAACCGCGTTTGCGTTCGGAATATCAAGTGTGCAAATGTGAAAAACAAACAGAAAATGATTAAATTTTTGTTGAATTTATGCGCTTTAATCTTTACTTTTATACGCCGTCAATGTATAATAAGAGTATTCTGTGATTATTCTGCTTTGATTTCTTCATTACGGAATTTGCAGTAAACATGTGTCAATACAAAGGAGCTGTTCAGTTGGAAAATACCGTTGTGCAGATATTGCCCAATGATTACGAAGCAGAGCGTTCCTGCATCGGATGTATATTGCTTTCATCTGATTGTGCAGGAGCGGTTTTTGAGCGTGTAAAAAGCAAGGAGTATTTCTATCGCCCGAATCATCAGGAGCTTTACGAAAGCATAAAGGCGCTGTATAACAGCGGCAGGGCTATTGATACCGTAACGCTAATGAGCGAGCTTATGCGCCGCGGTACGCTTGAGGTCATAGGCGGCGTGGGCTATCTGACCGAGCTTACCGGAGCAGTGCCCAGTGTGGCAAATCTGTCTTACTATATTGATATTGTGGTGGAAAAATACAAGCTTCGCCGCCTTATTGCAAGCGCAGGGCAAATAAGCAAGGACAGCTTTGATCAGCAAAAGGATTCCAAGGATATCATTGCATCGGCGGAAAGCGATATTTTTTCAATATCGATGAATAACGAATTGAGTGCCTTGGTGCCCGTTAAGGATGTACTGCCCGATGTGTATGAGCAAATAGATCAATACATGCTTACAAAAGGCAAGGTTTCCGGGGTGGCATCGGGTTTTAGGGCGTTAGATGCAATGACGGGCGGTTTTCAGAAATCAAACCTGATAATAATTGCCTGCCGTCCCTCGATGGGAAAAACATCGTTTGCACTTAATGTGGCAAGCTATGCAGCCATTGCGCAAAGGGCGCCTGTTGCAATCTTTTCTCTTGAAATGAGCAAGCAGGAGGTTGCAATGCGTCTTGTCAGCGCAGAGTCGGGAATAAGCGCGCAGCAGATAAAAGACGGCGAAGTCAGGGAAGAGGATATGGAGCCGCTTAACCGCGCCATGAACAATCTTGAGCATGCACCTATTTATATCGATGATACGCCCAGTATTACGGTGCCGCAGGTTCGCAGCAAATGCCGCAGAATAAAGGATCTCAAGCTTGTAATTATCGACTATCTCGGTCTTATGGGAACCTCCGGCCGTTCGGACAGCCGTCAGAACGAGGTAAGCGAGCTTTCCAGAGACCTCAAGGCGCTTGCGCGAACGCTGAATGTACCGGTAATCGCACTTGCACAGCTTAACCGTGCCAATACGGCGCGAACCGATAAACGCCCGATGCTTAACGATCTGCGTGAGTCGGGCTCAATCGAGCAGGATGCCGACATTGTTATGTTTATACACAGAGAGGGCTACTATTCCGATAATCCCGATGCAGACAAAACACTTGCGGAAATTATTATAGCCAAGCAAAGAAACGGAGCAACGGGTAAAATTGAGCTTACATGGCAGGGCGAGCTTACAAAGTTTCTTGACAGATCATACCGCAGCGAATGATTTTTATTTCGGTGCCGGCGGGGATGTGCCCCCGTGCAGGCTCCGAAAACCATATGCATTATTTCAGCTTCTAAAAATTCGGGAGGATATACCATGATTCAGGTTACGAACCTTACAAAGACCTACGGCAGCAAGGTGGCGGTAAACAATATAAGCTTTACCGTGGAAAAGGGCGAGGTCGTAGGCTTTCTCGGGCGCAACGGTGCCGGAAAAACCACAACGATGAATATGATCACCGGTTATATTTCATCAACCGGCGGCACGGTCACCGTTGACGGCTGTGATATTTTGGAGCAGCCTTTGGAGGCAAAACGCAAAATCGGCTATCTGCCGGAGCAGCCGCCGGTGTACACGGATCTTACCGTGAATGAATATCTTGATTTTGCGGCCGATCTTAAGGGCATTGCAAAAAAGAACCGAAAGAAACATCTTGACGAAATAAAAGATCTTGTCAAGATTGCAGATGTGTCAGGACGGCTTATCGGCAACCTTTCCAAGGGCTACCGTCAGCGCGTCGGTATGGCTCAGGCTTTGGTGGGAAACCCGGAAATACTTATTCTTGATGAACCTACGGTGGGCCTTGATCCCAACCAGATAATAGAAATACGCAAGCTCATAAAACGGCTGGGCAAGGAGCATACGGTCATACTTTCCTCGCATATTCTTCCTGAGGTGGCGGATGTTTGCGAGAAGGTCATAATTATCGACCGCGGAAGCATTGTGGCACAGGATACCATATCAAATCTCAGCAGCGGTACGGGGGAGAGCAGCGTGCTTTCCGTCAGAATCGCCGGAGGAGAAAATCAGGTTCTGCGCACCGTGCGCGAAATTGCCGGCGTATTAAAGGCGGAAAGCCTCGGAACGCGTGAGCCGGGAAGTATTGATGTTATCATTACCACCAATAAAACCACGGATGTGAGGCGGGCACTGTTCAACGCCGCCGCGCGCGCCGGTACTCCGATATTGCTTTGCCGCTATATGGATATAACGCTTGAAGATATTTTCCTGCAATTTACCGGCAGCAAGAGGGAGGAGCAGTAAAAATGAATGCAGTATACAAAAAGGAATTGCGCGCATATTTTTATTCGCCGATAGGCTACGCCTTTATAGGCATCTTTATGCTTATGCTGGGCGTAATATTTCTCGTAACAAACATTTCCGGCTCTTCGGCCGATTATGCCGCCGCTCTGTCGGGAGCATCCAGCTTTTTCGGTTTTCTTGTTCCGCTGCTTACAATGCGTTCCTTTGCAGAGGAACGTCGTACAAAAACGGATCAGCTGCTTCTTACATCGCCGGTACGCATCGTTTCCATAGTCTTGGGCAAATTTTTCGCAGCCGTTACGGTTTTGGCGATAACGCTGTTGCTCAGCTTCATATATCCCGTTATACTTGCAATACTGGGCTCGCCGAGCTGGGGCGAGATAATATCGGCATATGTAGGTTTTTTGCTTATGGGGTGTGCAAGCATCGCCATCGGCATCATGATCTCTGCAGCTACGCAAAGCCAGGTGGTGGCTGCGGTGGTAACCTTCGGCGTATTTTTCATGCTGCTCATGACAAGCAATGTAATAAAGCTGATAAGCTCTGAATTTCTCCGCCGGACGCTTACGGCGCTTTCGCTGTTTGACCGCATGCGGGATTTTACCTCCGGCGTACTGGGGCTTTCCCCGGTAATATACTACTTTTCCATCTGTGCAGTCTGCATTTTTGTAACTGTGCGTATCATTGAAAAAAGAAGATGGAGCGGCAATTAACGGGCTGCAGAAGCAAATGCGTACAACTATTCAGGAAAGGTGCCATATCAGATGAAAAATACGGATGAGAAAAACATAAAACGCTTAAGAAACGATAAGCCTGCGCACAATTCTTCAAAGGATAACGGCGTTAAAGTGGCAGCTGATGTAAAAAAACGCGTAATTCGCGGCGGCTTTTCTACTATTATGGTGGTGCTTGCAATAGCCATTGTGGTGGTGCTTAATGTTATTGCAAGCGCAGTGGAAACAAAGGCCGGACTCAAGATCGATCTTACCTCAAATAAGATATATTCTCTGTCGGCTCAGACCGAGAGCAATATTAGGTCGATAATGAATAAAAAAAATGAAAACGGCGAATATTCCAATGAATTCGTTATTTATAGCTTTGCTAACGACTATACGCAGGATAATCTTATAGGCAAAACGCTGGAGCGCTATGCTGCTTTAAGCAACAATATAACTCTCAGTGTTCTTGATCCCGCAAAGGACAGCATACTCAGAAATAAATTTACCGGCGTAGGTGATCAGGTTGAAGATAAGACGGTTGTAGTATTCAACAGCAAAAAGAATTCCTTCAGGGTAATAAAATACGAAGATATGTATTACACCGATAAGGAAAACAATGTTTCCTACTGGACTTTAGAGCAAAAGCTTACAAGTGCATTTATGTTTTTAGATTCGGGCAGGGCGCAAACAAACGTATATTTTCTTACGGGTCACGGAGAGACGGTTACGAATGTGAAGTTTTCAGAACGCGCAAAGCTCCTGAAAGAGAAGCTTGAAGAAGAAAATTTTAAGGTAGATAATATTGATTTGGCAATGAACGATCTCCGCAGCGGTGATATCCTTATAGTCATAGGGCCTTCAAGCGATATTTCGGAGCAAGACCGTGACAAAGTGATAAAGTTCCTTGACGCTAATGGCAAGGCGCTGTTTTTTCTTGATCCTTCGAGCAGCAGGCTTAAAAATTTTGAGGCTATACTTGATCATTATATGATCAAATTCAAAAACGAAATAGTTTGTGAAAATGATGAATCAAGACATACTCAGAACAGCCTCTTAGACTTGGTCCCCGAGGTGATTTCAAACAAAGAAATCACCAACGGTATAATCAATTCAAAAAGCAGCGTTTATGCGGGCAGCTGTGCTTATCTGGAGGAATATAATCCGAGCAGCGATCTTCTTACGGTGCTTCCGCTGCTGAATACATCTGACCGGTCGGTCTGCATTCCGTATGAGGATTATATAACGGGCGCATATGAGAATAAGATGAGCGAGTATACAGAAGAAAAGCGGCGCTGCATCGGTTTGGCACTGTATCAGAAGGATTCCTCCAGCATGCAGATAGACGAAGGAACCCGCATCTGTGTATTTTCGAGCTCTGAACTTGCGCTTGGAGAACGCTCCGGGTCCGCGGGGAATGTCAGCCTTATCAAAAACTGCGTAAACTGGGTTGATAATAAAACCAATACGATTTCCATCTCCGGAGTGCAGATGAACGCTTACGAGCTTTCCATTGCCGATGCCGCTACCGTAAAAACCTTAGTAACCATCGTTATCATTGTAATTCCAGTGCTTATTCTGGGCGGCGGCGTAATCATTTGGCTTAGGAGGAAAAATCTATGAGTGCTTCGCACAGCAGCATCAAGGTGATGATAATCTCGCTGGCATCGGCGGTGGTTCTGCTTGCGGGGCTGCTTATCGGCTTCTTTGCAATAAATAAGGAAGAGACAGATCAAACCGCCGGTGAGCTTATACCGCTTATTGCCTGCAACGAAAACGAAATAAACAGTCTGCATATTGAATCCGCAAGGGATACATACAACATCGTATCCGACGGAGTAAAGGATTACATTCCTCAGTGGCGCATTGAGGGCAGGGATAATACGGATATCGATCAGTATTCCGTTAAAACCGTGCTTAACAGATGCTATAAGCTCAATGCCCGCCGTGAGCTTGGCACCGTTGATATATCCGACAGCGAAATGATGGCGGCATACGGCTTTGATAAGCCTACCGCCACTGTTACCGTGGACTACAAGGACGGCATCAGGACCTTTGTTGTGGGTGCGGCTTACGGTAAAGATTATTACATGTATGAAAAAGGAACGGGAAAGTATTATGTGGTTCCCTCTACGGTAGGGTTGTATTTTTCCATGACGGTGGATGAGCTGCGCACATTGCCTTCTTTGGCTGTGTCAATGGGAAATGTGGGGGTTATTTCTCTTCGCCGCAGGGACGCAAAGGATATGAACATCGCATACATGCCGTCCTTTATTTCCGGCTCCAGCGTGTGGCAGATGACCTCTCCCGTAAGCGGCTTTGCGGACAATACCGCCATTACCGAGTATACCAACAGCATTTCCGATTTTAAGATGAGCCTTTATGTGGATTCTGCGGTAGGGGAGGATTTGGCCAAATACGGGCTGGAGGAGCCTTATGCTACCCTTGTGCTGGCACCTCACGTGATGGGCGGTGAAAGCTCCGATAAACCGTCGCAGATAATTGCGGTGGGGGATCCGCTTAAGGAAATAGAAGGCTACCGCTATTGTTACAGTTATACCTTCAAAAAGGGCGACGAGGTTGATGCTTCAAAATGCCGTCTATATGCAATATCGGATGAAACCTTCAATAAGATATTCAATGTCAATGCAATAAATATAGTGGACCGTAATGTCCTTATGACAAATATAGTAAACGTTACAAGCATTGATATGGAAATTCAGGGCAAAAAGAGCACAATGAGCATTACAAAGAAAACCCTGCTGGATGACGACGGCAACCCCATTGTTGATGAAAGCGGAAAGGCAACATACGAAACCTTCTTCGATATGCAGGACGGGCAGCGTCTTAAGGCGTCCTGCGCCCGCGCCTTTTTTTCAAGGCTTATTACATTGAAGATTTCCGCCTTTGTGCGTGATGACGATCCGCAGGAAATAGGGAACAAGGTATTCGATGTGGCAATACATACGGATATCAAACCTTACGGACTTTCCGACAGCAAGGTGTTTGTGGATTTAACGGCTGAAGCATATGAGCTGGACAGCAATTATTATGTTCTGCGTTTTCACGGTCAGAAGGAGAATTCCTGCAAAATAAGCCGTAAGCAGCTGGACGAATTGTTTGAGGCATACGACCTTATGCTGAAGGGAGAGCTGCCGGCATTGCGTGATTGACCTGATTTAGCTGCAAATGTACAAATTGCAGTAATATATAAATCAAAAAGGATGCCTTGCAGGCATCCTTTTTTAATATCTTTCGCCTCTGTCCTATTCAACCGTAACGCTTTTTGCAAGGTTTCGCGGCATATCCACATCGTTTCCGCGCTGCACGGAGGTGTAATATGCTAGCAGCTGCATGGGCAATATGGCAAGTGTCGGCGTATATTCCGGCATTGTATCGGGAATTTCCCAAATATCATCGGAAACATCATCAAAGAAATGGTCGCCTCTGCGCACAAGCGTCAGTATTTTGGCGCCGCGTACGCGGCATTCCGTAATATTGCTTTTGATTTTTTCGGCAAGCTCTTTCTGAAGCGCAATTGCAATCACCAGTGTTCCCTCTTCCAAAAGAGCAATGGTGCCGTGCTTAAGCTCGCCTGCTGCAAGTGCTTCGGAGTGAATATAGGATATCTCTTTAAGCTTGAGCGATGCTTCCTGAGCTATGGCATAGTCAAGGCCGCGGCCTATAAAGAAAACACTTTCGCGGCCGTAATTACGGCTTGCAAATTGCTGTATCTTTTCCTTGTGCTCAAACAGTTCGCGGTTTTTCTCCGGCAATGCCGAAAGCTCCTTCAGGGCAGCGCTGATGCGTGCATCATCAAATATACCGCGCTTGCGTGCAATGTCGAGTATAAGAATATATGTCATCATCAGCTGAGATACATAAGCTTTTGTGGAGCAGACGGATATTTCCGGCCCCGCCCATGTGTAGCAAACAAAATCCGCTTCGCGGGCAATTGTAGAGCCTACAACATTGCATATTGCAAGCACCTTGGCACCGCGACTCTGTGCAAGCTTCATTGCGGCTATGGTATCGGCCGTTTCGCCGGATTGGGAAATTACAATCACTAAGTCCTCTGGGCCGATAATCGGATCGCGATAGCGGAATTCCGATGCAATATCGGCTATAACAGGTATGCGCAGCTGTTTTTCAATTATATTCTTGCCCACCAACCCGCAGTGGTATGCAGTGCCGCAGGCCACAAAGAATATGCGCTTTATATTTTTAATGTAATCGCTCTCAAGGGGCATTTGATCATCTCTGAGACGCATGAAACCGTTTTCTTCAATAATGCCGGGTGAGAGCGTGTCCTTAAGGGCAATGGGCTCTTCATGCATTTCCTTCATCATGTAGTGCTTGAATCCGCCCTTTTGCGCGGTTTTAACATCCCAGTCTACATGAAGAACATCCTTTTTGACCTCCTGACCGAGCTCATTGTAAATTTTAATATCATCCTTTGTAAGAACGGCAACCTCCATATTGTCAAGCAGAAAAACATCACGGCTGTATTCAAGAATGGCAGGGATATCCGAGGCAATAAAGCTGCCGTGAGAGGCTTTTCCTACAACGAGGGGGCTGTCCTTGCGTGCACAGTAAAGCTTGTCGGGGGAATGCTTTGTTACTATTCCCAATGAATATGAACCCTGAAGGCTGCCGAGAGTTTTAAGAACGGCCTGCATCATATCTCCGTCATAATAGTAATCCAGAAGCTGAACGATAACCTCCGTATCGGTTTGAGATACAAATGTTTTTCCGGCCTTGGTAAGACTGTCCTTAAGCTCTTTATAGTTTTCTATTATACCGTTATGTACAATAGCGATATCACCTGCGGTATTCATGTGAGGGTGAGCATTTGTGTCATTGGGTTCGCCGTGCGTTGCCCAACGGGTGTGGCCTATGCCCATATGCCCGCCGATGGGCTCGCGCTCTATAAGAGAACGCAGGTTACTGATTTTCCCCTTAACCTTGCGAACTTCCAGCTTATCACCGTTGAGAGTGGCTATTCCGGCAGAGTCGTAGCCTCTGTATTCCAATCTTTCAAGCCCCGAAAGCAATATCGGCACAACGGGCTTTTCACCAATATAACCAATAATTCCGCACATAATGTGTTTCTCCTTAAAAATAATACGCGCATACCGGCAGAAGCCGAAATTAAAAGCGTCGTAAGCAATAGCTGCAATTTTATTGTGTATGATAAATATTTATATATTATCTTTTATATTATATTCCCGTTGGCGGCTTTGTGTCAATTAAAAGTGCCGCATTTGAAAACTGCAATGCGTTTTCGAGCGGTTTAACAATCTGGAAAACACGAACATTAATACGAACATTAAAAATAATGTTTGCTTTTGATCGGTGCATGGTTTGACAAAAAGGGTATAGCGTATTAAAATTTTCACGAAAACTAATGAAACGGCGGTGAAGGAATATGGATTTGATTAAAAAGGAACAGTTGTACGAGGGCAAGGCAAAAAAGGTCTTTGCAACACAGGACCCGGATTATGTTATTGTTTCATATAAAGATGATGCTACTGCTCTTAACGGGCTTAAACGCGGCACCATTTCGGGAAAGGGCGAGGTAAACAACCGCGTGTCCAATATTCTTTTTGCATACCTTGAAAAAAACGGCGTGCCTACGCATTTTGTTAAGGAGCTCTCGCCGCGGGAAACTGCGGTAAAGAGGGTATCAATAGTTCCCGTTGAAGTAGTTGTGCGTAATGTCGCCGCCGGCTCTTTGGCAAAGCGGCTGGGAATTCCCGAAGGAACAGTGCTTAAAAAGACGGTTCTTGAATTCTATTATAAAGATGACGCCCTCGGCGACCCGCTTATTAACTGTTCGCACATCTATGCGTTGGATATTGCAACCAAAGCTGAAATGGATCGCATATCCGAGCTGGCACTAAAGGTTGATGGGCTGCTCAGCGAGTATTTTGCCCCGGCGGGAGTAAGGCTTATTGATTATAAGCTGGAATTCGGAAGATTTCACGATCAAATCATTCTTGCGGATGAGATATCGCCCGATACCTGCCGTTTTTGGGATGATAAAACGGGGGAGAAGCTTGATAAGGACCGTTTTCGCAGAGATCTGGGCGGCGAAGCCGAGGCCTATGCGGAGCTTATGCGCAGAGTGCTGAAGCAATCTGAGTGCTGAAAAAGGAGCTGCAATACAAAATGACTCAGTGTGAAGAATATGCAGTGCAGGAGCATTTCAGCGAAGAGTGCGGGGTAGTAGGCGTATATAATAACGGCGATATAGATACCATGGCAATGTATTTTGCTCTGCACGCACTTCAGCACCGCGGACAGGAAAGCGCGGGCATGGCGGTAACGGACGGAAAAACGGTAATTTACTGCAAGCATACCGGGCTGGTAAACACAGTATTTACAAAGGCGCGCCTTGAGCGCATGAGCGGCAAAAAAGCCGGAATAGGTCATGTGCGGTATTCTACAAAAGGGCATAATACCACGGTAAACGCACAGCCTCTTGTTGCATCGTTTGCAGGAGGAGATGTGGCTGTTGCGCATAACGGGACGCTGCTTAATACATTAACGCTTAAAAAACAGCTTGCCATGCACGGCTCAATATTTCAAACGCAGACCGACAGCGAGGTTTTTCTGCATCTCATAGCACATTATGCCGGCGACGGAATGACTCGGGCGCTTGAACATATGATGAAGGATGTTCAGGGCTCCTATGCGCTTACCGTGCTTACCCGCGACCGTCTGTACGGCGTGCGTGATCCTTACGGCATAAGGCCGCTGTGTATAGGCAAAAAGGGCAGCTCGTATGTCCTTGCTTCCGAAAGTGCGGCTCTGGATGTGCTGGGCGCTAAGCTGGTCAGGGATGTATGCCCCGGAGAGATTGTGGAAATAGGCCCTGAAGGGCTGAAAAGCAATATGGCAAAAAACGGCGCCAAAGCAGTCGGTATGTGTTTGTTTGAATATGTTTATCTTGCCCGTACCGACAGCATCATGGACGGAATCGATATCATGGGGGCGCGTCTGCGGGCCGGCATGGCGCTTGCGCAGGTGCTGCCAGTGGATGCCGATCTTATAGCCGGAGTTCCCGATTCTGCATTAACAGCCGCAATGGGCTATTCCCGCAGCAGCGGTATCCCGTACGGCGATGCGCTTGTAAAAAACCGTTATGTGGGGCGTTCGTTCATTCAGCCTGAGCAATCGCTCAGAGAGTTGGCAGTGCGCATGAAGCTTAATGCGCTCAAAGCAAATGTTGAGGGTAAAAGAGTCGTATTGGTGGATGATTCAATAGTCAGGGGAACAACAAGCAAACGCCTTGTTGATATACTTAAAAATGCCGGAGCAAAAGAAGTGCATTTGCGCATAAGCTCGCCGCCGGTAAATTATCCCTGCTATTTGGGCATAGATACTCCGTCAAGACGACAGCTGATAAGCGCGGGACATTCCGTTGAGGAAATATGTGCAATGACGGGGGCTGATTCTCTTGCATATCTTCCGCTTGACGGGCTGATTAAAGCCGTTTGCGAAAATGACGGCCCCGGTTTTTGCACCGGCTGCTTCAACGGAGGCTATCCCATGAATATAAGAACCTGCAAAAACAAAGGGATGTGCAGAATTAACAAATAATTGCGTTTACAAGGCAGGCGTAAAATGTTATAATCACGGTGTTGCAACCGTGATTTTTTATACGGTTTCGGCGGCAGTGTTCGTCTGTCTTAATCGGCGCTGTTTGCCAATACCACGGCTCGATACTTAATTACTGATACCTGTTTGCGAAAGGAGCGGCATTTTGATGGATACAGAACTTCTCAGAAAAAAATATTACGGCTTCGGCGGAAGCGACAGCGATGAATGGACTGTTTTCTTTGAGGATACCCCAGAGGAGCAAAGTATATTTGTTCCCGGCTGCTATTTTGATGTTGCGAAGGAAGACGGTTTGTTCCGCGGAGTTATAAAGCTGCCCGACGGAGACAAGGTCGTTGTTCAGGATGAAAAAATAGAAGCGCTTCCCGATAAAATGCAGCTTGCCGCGATAAGCGCGATGCTTCGCAAGCCTGATTCCGAGAGGTTTGTTTGCCGGCTTCTTGCGGGGCGGATGCTGGATGTTCCTGATGAATGTGATATTATTATGGACGAAAACGGAATCGCATTCCGTCACTGCAATATTGAATTGAAAATTTCAAACGATGCTGCGGTTCTGTTTCAAAACGGCAAGGAGTATAAGCGTGCGCCCATTCAGGACAGCGATATATCCGCACAGGAGCTTGCAGCATTGCTGCTTGCCGTAACCGCTCCGGCAGTAACTTCCATGGCACAGGATGAGCTTGCAGAATGCCTTACGGAAAAATATCCGGATTTTGCGCAGTTCTGGAGAAAAAGCTACGATCTTTCTGACGGTAATGCGGCAACATACCGCTTGGTAGTGCCGTCGCCGGCCGATCCCGCCCACAAGCTTTGGGTCATAATAGGGCAGGAGAGCGCCAATGTCGGCATGGATGATTTTTCGCTTTGCGACGATATTTGCTTGAACTGCGATGCGGTGGCAAAGTATATTGATTCACTTATCACCGAACATACACTGTTTGTAGCTAAATATAAGGATAAAAAGCATTTTGAAGAGAAAAATGAGACGGAATTTGAATGGCTCGCCGCCCCCGAATCGCCGGAAAAACTGGAAAAAAACTTTGCAAAAAAAGCAAAGGGACTTTCCGGATTGTTCAATAAAGGAAAAATAATAGATATTTTTTCATGGAACAACACATTCAGTATGACTCTTGAATTATAAGCCTGCATCGGTGCAAAACGCCGGTTAACCGGCAATATAAACCATAGCCAAGGCCGATATGCATCGGCCTTGAAACTTTTAAGCAAAATAAACAGAGGTAACTCAAATGAAAATCGAATTGCACACACACACCTCCGAAGTCAGTCCGTGCTCCGGGATCAGCGCGGCGGATATTATAAGCGGATATCATAATGCGGGATATGATGCCGTTGTAATAACGGATCACTTTAATTTTTATGTACTTGAAGGTTTTAATATAAACAATGAAACCGACAGGGTCAAGCGATATATGCTGGGCTATGAATTGGCGCGAAAAGAAGCTGCAAAATACGGAATGAAAGCTATTCTCGGCGTTGAGGTATGTCTTCGTCACGAAAAAGGCGGGGATCTTTTGCTTTACGGTATCAGGCCGGAAACACTTTGCGCTCACCCGTATCTTTATGATTACTCCATGCAGCAGCTCAGGGACATATGTGATAAAGAGGATATACTCCTGTTTAAGGCGCATCCCTTCCGCGGAGTTTGTGATGTGGATGTTACAAAGCTTGACGGCGCCGAGGTGTACAACGGCTGCCCCAGACATGACAGCAGAAATGATCTTGCGCTCAGCTGGGCCAAGGAGCACAATCTGATTTTTTCTTCGGGCGGCGATTGTCATCTGCCTGAGGATATCGGCCGCGCCGGTATAGTTTCCGATATTCTTCCGGAGAATTCGCTGCAGCTTCGCGATCTTTTAAGAAGCGGCAATTATTCTCTTATCCGCGCTCAGGAGTGATTTGGCCGCCCTGCAATATGGTTACATCCCTGTGTGCGTCAACCGCATACTGCAAGTATATAAAGCAAGAATTCAGCATAAAAACTAAGGCATCGGCTCTATGGACCGATGCCTTTTGGCATATCAAATTTATAAAATCAAACTACACCCTGAGCCAGCATGGCATCTGCAACCTTTACAAAGCCTGCAATGTTCGCGCCTATAACAAAATTGTCCTTAAAGCCGTACTGTGCGGCGGCAGAGGATACATTCTTATAAATGTTAACCATTATGTCGTGCAGCTTCGCATCAACTTCTTCAAAGGTCCAGGAAAGCCGCATGCTGTTTTGACTCATTTCCAAAGCCGAGGTTGCTACGCCGCCGGCGTTTGCCGCCTTGCCGGGGCAGAAGAATATGCCTTGTTCAATAAGATAATTGGTTGCTTCCAAGGTGGTGGGCATATTTGCGCCTTCGGCAACTACCTTGCAGCCGTTTGCAACCAGCATCTTGGCATCCTCAAGGTTCAGCTCGTTCTGCGTAGCGCAGGGGAAGGCGATATCGCATTTTACCGACCAAATACCCTTGCCCTCGGTGTATTTTGCGCTCGGAACATAATTGAGGTAATCGTAGCAGCGGCCTCTCTTTACTTCCTTGATTTCCTTCATTGCGTCAAGATTGATGCCGTTCTCGTCATAAATCCAGCCCGTGGAATCACTCATTGCAACAACCTTTGCGCCAAGCTGCATTGCCTTTTCCGCTGCATATATTGCCACATTGCCGGAGCCGGAAACAACGCAGGTCTTACCCTTGAGGGTATCACCGTGATCGGCAAGCATTTCGGAAGTGAAGTAGATCAGGCCGTAGCCGGTAGCCTGGGTTCTTGCAAGGCTTCCGCCGTAGGAGAGACCCTTTCCGGTAAGCACGCCTTCGTACTTGCCCGTAAGACGCTTATATTGGCCGTACAGGTAGCCGATCTCTCTTGCGCCAACGCCGATATCGCCGGCCGGAACATCAACATCGGCCCCGATGTGGCGGTAAAGCTCACTCATAAAGCTCTGGCAGAAGGCCATGATTTCGCGGTCGCTCTTGCCCTTTGGATCAAAATCACTGCCGCCCTTGCCGCCGCCGATAGGCAGGGAGGTGAGGGAGTTTTTGAATATCTGCTCAAAGCCGAGGAACTTGATTATACCCAGATTAACGGAAGGATGCAGACGCAGACCGCCCTTGTACGGGCCGATAGCACTGTTGAACTGCACACGGAAACCGCGGTTTACATGTATTTTGCCGTTATCGTCTACCCACGGTACACGGAACATAAGCTGGCGCTCCGGCTCCACGATGCGCTCCAGCAATGCGGCATCCTGATACTTCGGATTCTTTTCCAGTACGGGCTCAAGCGAGGTGAGCACCTCGGTAACGGCCTGAATAAACTCCGGCTGATCGGGATTCTTTTTCTTAAGGTTTTCCAGTACATCCTGAATGTAAGACATATTTCAATACCTCCGTATTTTTTATGCAGATCAAGTATGCCGCAAATAAAAGCAGCACGGATCCATTACGCAAAAATTATAACACGCAGCAGGCAAAATATGCAAGAAGAAATTATAAAAATTGCAGATTTTACAGCAAAAAATTGTTTTTTATCGCAAAAACGCTTTTATTTGCAATACTTCATACGCATATTGTGCCGTTTATATGGTATTTGGGTGTTATTTTTGCTTTGCATACAAGCGTTTTGCAAAGGGCTGCAAAACGGGAATAAGTATGCATAACAGCACGGTAAACACCGGAATGTAAAATATCAGTCCCAGTGCGCGGCCGCTCAGAAGCAGAAAATAAGAGGTTCCGGAAAACAGAGAGATCCAAAGCGTATTTACGCAAAGAAATATAAGCTGTACACACACAACGGTTATTACGGTGCGCACAACATTTTTCCAAGACCATTTCTGTGCCGGTGAGGAAAGCAGACCGAGGCGTCCGATGCCGTTATATACGGCCCATGCCGCTACTGCTGCAATCACAAAGGTCAGTGTGTATAAAGGATTATAGCTTCCGCCTATCGGAGCAATAAGCATTGACAGAAAATCGGAAAAAATGCCGGTAAGCGCACCCATAAAGGGGCCGAAAAGCAGGGCGGCAAGGTATACGGCAATCAAATGAAAGCCTAACCTTGAAATAACAAGGCCGCCCAAGGGTATATTGAATGTCAGGGTCTTAAGTACGGCTCCTGCGGCGGTAAGCAGGGCGCAGCAAACCCAAACCGCAAGCGGCGGACAGAAAACGGTTTTTGCGTTTTGACGCAGATTGTTTGTTCTTTCGGACATAAAAAACACCTCCTCGTATTCAGAATAGCAGATCCGAAAACGGGGAGGCAAAACACCTTCCTCTGCAGCGGATGCGACGGCGAACCGCAGGCGCAGCCTTTCGTCCGGAGGCAACTTCCCATCCTTACCGACACTTAACGCTCGCTCGTCTACTCTGCATATTCAATGCACCTACTATACGACTTTTTTTTGATTTTGACAATTCCTTTTTCGTGTTTTTCTTCTTTTTTTAAAGCATATACAGCGGTAAGCTGAAGCGTGCACTCAACGGCGAATTGTATAAGTATGGCGGCTGCATAACCCGCAACTCCGAAAAATCTCGGCAGAAAAAAGCACATAACAAGAGCGGCCAGTGCCGAGATGATATGCCGTCTGAATAATACGCGTTCTTTTTTTAATGCAATAAGCACCGAAGTGCATATCTGGCTCAAACCGGCAAATATGCAGCAAGGGCTAAGCAAAAGCAGCATTTGTGCCGCTTCACTGTTTTTATATACTATTCGGCCTATAAGCGGCGCAAACAGTGCAATAAGCATTCCGGATAAAAGTCCGATGCCTCCGGCTGCCGCTATTGCAAGCAGTATACGCTTTTTCAGTGCCTGTTTTTTCTTTTCGGCATACAGCTCGGAAAAGCGGGGAAGTAATGTTGCACATAACGCCCCTATAACGGTGCAGGGCAGCATAATAAAGGGCATTACCATGCCGTTTATTATCCCATAGCTGCTTAATGCCTGCGTTGTATCAAGCCCGAACAGAGCCAGACTGATAGGAACAATGCTTGCCGTGGCCATGGAAATAAAAGAGGTTATAAATCGGTTTGCACTGATGGGAAGGGCGCTTTTAATAAGAGCTGCGGCGGTGACGCGCGGTATGCCTTGTGCCTTCTGTTCTTCAAAGGTTGCCGCACCAACATCCTTGCCGCCTTTGCGCTGCCGCGTCTTACATACCGCCGCATTCTGTGGACATACCTTGTTTTTTCTGCCGCAATACCGCTTTATTGCAAGGCTTGAGGCTAAAAAAGCGGATATACCTCCGGCGCTGATGCCGGCAATGGCGCCTGCGGCCTGCAATTCTGCGGAACCGCATATAAATCGTATGCATATCACTGCAATTGCAATTTTTGCGATCTGTTCGGCAATTTCACAAAATGCAACCGCCCGTGTTTGCTTTACGGCATGCAGATATCCGTCGTTTACAGAGGCGGTGCCGCCGAAAAACACGGCGGGAAGCAGCACAAGAAATATTCCGAAAAGCAAAATATCTTTAAGCATAAACCATGCAAGAAACGGAGCTAGCATCGCCAGAAGCAATGCGGCAATTCCCGAAACTATCATTCCGAGACGGCGACCGGTACGAAGCACATTTTCCGCTCCGCCGCGGGCAATCGCTCCGTACGCAGCGCAGTTGCCCGACACGGCGCCCGGAAGCCCCGAAGAGGGCAGCGACATAAACAGCATATATACGGTCATTCCGAGCTGGTAAATTCCAAGCGCTTCGCCGGATATATTTCCCGCCAGCCAAACCTTGTATATAAGTCCCGCCAACCTCGTAATTATATTTGCGCATGCCAGTACGGCAGCGTTTTTTATAAGCACACCTTTAGCCATTATTTTCCTTTCCTTGCTTCGCATTCTAAAGCCGTCCGGCAGTTTCGGCAAAAGTAACTTGCAAATTTGATAAAAGCCTGCTATCATTTTATAAAAGGAATAAAACAGCTATGAGCATTGCTGATAAAAATAGTTTTAGGCACAGTGAAATTTTGCGTTAAACGGCAGCTGAAGCCATTAGGCGAGGGGACACATAATGAACAATATCAACTCATTCGGATTGATTCTTCCAAAGGAAACGGTGTTTGCAAGCGGCAGCTTTGCAGGCTTGGGACAAAGGCTGAAAAGATATGAGCGCGTATTGGCGCTCTGTTCGCGCAGTGCGGTAAGAAACGGACTGTTTGACAGCTTAACACAGCAGGACGGCCCTGAATATATTCTTTATGAATACGGCTCCGGAGAACCTACGGCGGAAGCCGTGGATGCGGCCGCGGCCGCGGCACGCGATGGTGGCTGCGATGCGGTAATGGGGCTTGGAGGGGGCAGCGTGATGGATACCGCCAAGGCGGCAGCTGCCGTTGCCGTAAACGGCGGTTACTGCGAGGAATATCTCGAAGGAGTGGGAACAGGCAGAACACTTCAATACGATCCGCTGCCCTTTATTGCCGTGCCCACAACAAGCGGCACCGGAGCCGAAGCCACAAAGAATGCGGTAATATCAAACGGCAAAAAGCACTATAAAAAAAGTATGCGCTTTGATAAAATGATGGCATCTCTCGTGCTGATCGATCCGTTGCTTACTCTTTCTCTGCCCAAGAATACAACCGCAAGCAGCGGAATGGACGCGTTGACGCAGCTGATTGAAAGCTATACCTCTATCAAGGCCAATGCTTTCACCAAAGCAATATGCCTTGAAGCGCTCGGCCGTGCAGACGCGCTTATGAAAGCCTGGAATAATGGCAATGATGTTGCCGCACGGGAGAATATGTCCTATTGTGCATTTGTCAGCGGAGTGGCTCTTGCAAACAGCGGTTTGGGGGCGGCACACGGTTTTGCTTCGGGTCTTGGAGCATACACCGAACTTTCTCACGGTATGGCATGCGCGATACTGCTGCCGCATGTAATGCGATTCAATATAGAGGCTGCTGCAAATATTCCGGCATACGCCGAGGTGGGACGCGCACTGCTGAAAGCCTTCGGCCGTGTGCAGCCTTCGGACGATCTTTGTGCCGCCCGGGCCGGAGAAGAGATTATAACCGGTCTTTGCCGAGAAATGGAGATTCCGTCCGATCTGAGCTTTCTAAATATTTCACAGCATACGGTTTCAGACATTGTAAGCGCTTCAATGGGGGGCAGTATGAAAGGAAATCCGATTTTGATGGATGTTAAAACCGCAGAACACTTTTTAAGGCAGCTTATATAAGCAGTACATATCGGCTTTGCGCAGTGCCGTATCTGCACAATAAAACTGCGTACTTAGACAAAAGGCGGTCTTTTAATGCTCAAATAAATCGTGTATGAAAAGGAAATTGTCCGGCTTTTTTCGCATATATATCATACGGGGTGATATATATGCTTATTTTTTATACAGTCAGACAGGAAGATACCGCCGAATCCATTGCCGGGCGCTTCTGCACATCAGTATCCGACCTTGTAAGGCTGAACGGGGCCGAAAACATAATTCCCGATAAAAGGGTGCTTATCAGGTCGCAGCTTCGTCCGCCGAAGTGGCTGTGCGGAGCAATACAATGGCTTGAGGAGCCGTCAAAAGCACAGCTTGAGGCTTTGACAAGGCTGCTTGCGGAGGAAAAACAGTGCTGCGTGAGCAAATGCGAGCCGTGCGGAGAACCGCTGCTGCAGGAAACAACACATACGGACGGCACAAAAATTGACAATTGCGGACAGAAAGCAAATCCCGACAGTAGGCAGGAATGTGAAACGGAAAACAAGAACGGAAAAACTGCGGGTTGTGCAGGCGGCATCGATAGCGCAGATAATTGCGGCTGCGGCAAAAACATACAGGAAGAGTCTGCCGGCAATAAGGGAGGAAACGGCGAGAAAAAGAGCGGTATTGAATATACGGTATGTCCCGGCGATACGGCGGCTTCAATAGCAGCACGCTTCGGGCTTACTCCCAGAATAGTGCAATGTGCATGCGGCAGAGAAGTACCTGCTTCGGGCGCGCATATAGTGCTTCCTTCAATACGCTCAAGAAGGTATTTTTACACGGTAAGAATAGGGGATACGGTGGGCAGGATCGCCAGACGCTACTGCACAAATGCAGAGGGCATATTGACGCTTAACTGCATTTCTCCCAATGAAAAACTTATGCCGGGTATGCGGCTTGTAATAGTGCCGTGATTTTCAGGCAAAACAGCCGCAAAATAACGCCCCTGAAGCATTTTGGGCTTCAGGGGCGTTTACATCGGTTTTTGTATTATATGGCTCTTTTATTCTCCCATCGTCCGCTGAAATAGCGTCCTATAAACAGGGCGGCGCGGAATATCCAGTCAATATACATTGCAAACCACACGCCGAAAAGTCCCATTCCCATAGCCTGTCCCAAAATATACGAAAATCCCAAACGGAATATTCCCATGGTGATCATGGAGCTGTACATTGTAAACTTCACATCGCCGGCGGCGCGCAAGGCATTGGGCAAGGTGAAAGCGGCGGGCCATATAAGCGCGGAGGCTATGCCGAAGGAGTAAACAATATCTTCGGCATACGAGCTTGCAAGTTCGGATAAGTTGAACGCTCCAACAAGCGGTTTGGCAAAAATAACCATAAGCACATTGAGTGCGTTCATTGCAACATAGGTATATATCATCAGCTTTCGCACATAAAACCTTGCCTGAACATGGTCGCCCGCGCCCATACACTGTCCCACTACCGTAACCATAGCCAAACCTATCGCGCTTCCCGGAATATTTGAAATCGAGGCAATAGTGCCGGAAATGGCATTTGCTGCAATAGCCGCCGTGCCGAATGTGGTAACAAGCGAAGCTATCATCAGCTTTCCGACCTGAAAGGCGCCGTTTTCAAATCCGCTTGGAATACCGATTGCAAGAATGCGTTTTGTCATATTCCAGTCAAATTCGGGGCGGAAAAGGGAATCGATAAATATTATCTGTCCGCGGCGGGAAATAAGTACCAGCATTATAATCGCGCCCGCTATACGGGAAATAAGAGTGGATATTGCGGCGCCGGCAGCACCCCAGCCAAGCACATATATTCCTACGGCATTTCCCGCAACATTCAGCACATTCATTATCAGCGCAACGAACATGGATACTCGGCTGTTTCCTACCGCGCGGTATAATGCGGCGCAGGAATTAAAAATCGCAAGAAAGGGGTAGGAGATACTGGTTATAAGAAAGTAATTTACGGCAACCTCCATAACCTCCTGTTCGATTTTTCCGAACACCGTGCTGAGGATAAATTTTCTGAAGCACAGGCAAATAGCCATAAGCGCGCCGGAAAGCACAATCGAGGCATTAAGCAGCTGTTTTGCGGAGCGGCAGGCGTTATTTGTTTCGCTTCTGCCGATATACTGCGCCGCAACGACGGCGCCGCCGGTAGCAAGAGCGGAGAAAATCTGAATTACCAATATATTTATTGAGTCCACCAGGGAAACACCGGATACGGAGTTCTCTCCCACATACGATACCATAATGGTGTCGGCAAAGCCTACGGCAATTGCCAAAAACTGCTCAATAACAAGCGGAATAATTAATAAAAACAGCTCTTTTCTTGAAAAAAAGCGCTTTGCGGAAAATTGCGGATGCATATATCAGAACTCCAATGACGCCTTGAATTGTGTTTTGCAGGAGCTGTCATCATTGAATATAACGGACAGCTCAAAAGTATAAATACCGCTGCGCGGCTGACGGAGCATTACGGCAAGATAAACGGAAGTCTGATATTTGGCTTCAAGGTTTTCCACTTCCTGCTGCGTCATAATACGAAAATCTGCGTTTTTTCCGTTTTCGCTGACCGAAAGAACGGAAACGCTCTTAACTATATCAACGCTGTCTCCGTCCAGATTTATCGCAATTGCTCCGCCTTCCCGATCAACGGTAATAACCTCCGCATAAAAATCCGGTCCGTCCTCGACCCCGGTGCTTCTGGGAGTCAGCAGCGGCAATAATGAATCTTCGGGCACCGCAGTCGGCGTTGCGGGATCTACATATACTCTCTCTGTAACCGCGGCAGTGGCGCTTTCTTCAATTTCCGCATCCCTGCATGCCGTAAGCCCGCAAACAAGAAGGAATAACACAAAAAGCACAAATACTTTGGCTGTGTTTCTTTTCATCGGTAAAACATTCATGCCGTACCGCGTCACGGGACGGCGACTCCTTAAATATTCTGTTTCTGCCCGCTGCTGCCTGCAAACACCGAAATATTCATAAAAGCAGCATGCTGTAATATGTACTTTATTTAAACAAATTAATCCGGCAGAAAATACATTAATATTATACTCCGATTTGATTTTATTGCAAGCGTATCCGCCTGACGAAGGCTTTTGCGGGCAATTTGATCTTGCATTTTTATCTGCTGCCGGCTTTATGCAGGCGGCATATAAGCAAAAAGCAGATATTTCGCAGCCTTATTTTTTGACAGAATATAAAAACAGTTTGATTATGTGCGGAAAAAATAGTATAATTAAAAATCGGCTGTGTCAGCGTGCATCGCAGCAGCGACCGGTTAAACCGGCATTTTTACGGAGGAATAAAGGATTGGATAAAATTGTTGTCGGTATGTCCGGAGGAGTGGACAGCGCCGTGGCGGCGCTGCTGCTGAAAAAGCAGGGATATGATGTCGTCGGCGTTTTCATGAATAATTGGGACGAGCAGGATGAGGACGGCGTTTGCTGTGCCGCAGAGGACTTTGACGATGTAAAAGCCGTATGTGCAAAGCTTGATATCCCGTATTACAGTGTAAGCTTTGCAAAGGAATACTGGGACAGGGTATTCAGCATTTTTCTGAAGGAATACTCGGCCGGGCGCACTCCGAATCCGGATATTCTTTGCAACAGTGAAATAAAATTCAATGCATTTCTTGATTTTGCCATAAAACTGGGCAGCGGCGGCATTGCTACCGGGCACTATGTCAGAAGCAAAAAAGACAACGGCATCTGTTATCTTCTTAAAGGCGCGGATCCCGGTAAGGATCAGAGCTATTTTCTTTGCGGGCTTAATCAGGAAATGCTTTCGCGCGCCGTCTTTCCGGTGGGCGGTATGTACAAAAGCGAGGTCAGAAAGCTTGCGCAGGAAGCCGGACTGGCCGTCAGCCGCAAAAAGGATTCAACCGGTATATGCTTCATAGGTGAAAGACGCTTCCGCGAATTTCTGAAAAAATACATTCCGGCTGCGCCCGGAGAAATGCGTACACTTTCCGGGCGCTGTATGGGCATGCATGAAGGCGCAGCGTATTATACTCTCGGCCAGCGCCACGGTCTGGGTATCGGCGGAGATAACGACGGCCGTCCGTGGTTTGTGGTGGGAAAAGATGTAAAAAATAATATACTCTATGTTGAACAGGGGGAGCACGAAGCGCTGTACAGCCGCACTGCGTATACGGAAGTTTTCAACTGGATATCCGGGATTCCGGCTGCACATTTCCGCTGTACTGCGCGTTTCAGATACCGCCAGAGCGATCAGCCGGTGGAGGTATGGGTGCAGCAGGACGGCACAGTGCGCATCACTGCCGATAATTTACAGCGCGCCGTAACGCCGGGGCAGTCTGCCGTGCTGTATGACGGCGATATATGCCTGGGAGGCGGAGTAGTGGAATATACCGAAAAATAAGCCGTAGATTTAATATTTTATTGCGGAGGAAAAGAAATGGACTGTAAAAAGATAAGCGATTCCAAGTGCGAAGGCGTATATTTGGTTCTCAGCCAGCATATAAACGGCAGCGGCCGGCTTTTCGGCGGAATACTTCTTCAATGGATAGATACTGTCGGCGCCGTTGTTGCCCGCCGTCACAGCGGCTGTGAGGTTACAACCGCTTCCATTGATAACCTCCAGTTTGTAAAGCCGGTAACGATAAACAGCACGGTGGTGATAAAGGGGTATCTTACATATGTGGGACATACCTCAATGGAGGTGTGTGTGGAAACATATACCGAGGATATGGGCGGCCAGACCAATCTTGTAAACAAGGCATATCTGGTTTTTGTTGCAATGAAAGACGGACGGCCCACCCCGGTGCCCGGATTGCTGCTCGAAAGCGAAAAGGAAATCCTGGAAAATGAAAACGGCTGCAAAAGACAGGAACTGCGCAGGCACAGACGCGCGGCAAACTACTGATTTTTAGCAGGGAAAGCCGAAAGAATATCATAACTGCTTTGCATAAGCGCCGTACATAGCCGTGACAATTGAGTCAGCGGCATTGCCGCATCTGTCACGGCTATGCTTCAAATAACCTGCGGGCTGAAATATCATAAAAATACAGCATCGGTAAATTCAGATAATTTCAGTCTTGACAATCGGGCGGCAATATGCAATAATCTGCTGTAAGTAATTTTTTGTAAATAAACCGGCGGCCGGCAGGCTGCGGGCACGCGATTTGGAGGAAAAACCATTAATGGAGGTTGTTCTGTTTACTCTTGGCGTAACGGCATTCCTGCTTTCAATGATAGGCTGCATGACCTTTCTGGACCGCAAATTCAGAATAAATCCGGCTTTTCTGCCGCTGATTGTTTCATCCGCAATAGCAGCCGCCGTGTTTCTCGGCGGGCTGATCGGTCTGCTGCTTCCGTTTTCAATAGCGGTTTTGGCGGTGGGCTGGGGGCTGCTTGTGTTCTTTATAATTCAGGCTGTCCGCAAAAAATATGCCTTTGAATTTCTTAAAAATCCGGGAATCGTTTTCTTTCTGGCGGCTTCTCTCCTTATGATTCCGGTTCTTTACGGAGCACATTATTACCATTATGATAATTTCTCTCATTGGGGAACGGTGCTTTCCGAAATGCAGTATTTCAATTCGTTTCCCGATGCCCGCAGTATTGTTAATTTCAGGGCCTATCCGCCGGGTACGGCTTCGTTTTTATATGCCTTTTGTAAAATAGCGGGACAAACGGAGTACAGTGCTCTCTTGGGGCAGACGGTTCTGTGCCTCAGTGCGCTTTCCGCTCTTTTTGCTTCCGTAAAAAAACTGCTTTCATGGCGTTTTTTCGCCACCGCTTTCCTTTCGGCGGCGCTTTTCTCCATGCTGGTTTATGATGACGGTACATTGCATATATACAGCTTATTGGTGGATGCCCTTATCGCCTTTGTGTTCCTTGGCGGTTATATGATAATAACCGCGGAGAGGCAAAATCCCGTTCGGTGCGCCTTTATGCTGACGCCGGTTACGGTCTTTCTTGTAATTATTAAAGCCAATGCCGTTATATTTGCCGCAGTTCTGTGGATAGCGCTTATTGTGATTGCCATAAAGGATAAGTCCGTTGGTGCGGGCCAAAAGCTTATCGGCATAGCCGCTGTTTTGGGCAGCGCGGGTCTTTATTGGATAGGCTGGCGCATTTATCGCGGCATTGCATATAAAAGCGTGGATTTCAATCTCAATCTCCCGAAAAGCCTTGCCGGCGAAGCGGCCCGGCGCGGCAGCGAATACTATTCCACACTGTTTTCAAGGCTTTGGGAAAAGCTTATAGACACCGGCAAGATATATACCGTGCTCATTATAGCGCTGTTTGCGCTTGCGCTGTTTTCTGTTTTTGCCTTCAGCGGAACACGCAAAACGCTGAAGAAATGCCTGCTCAGTATGCTGCTTTCTCTGGGAATAATAGTCGGGTATATAGGTGTTTTGGTATTTCTTTACTGCTTTATCATCCCTGCGGGTGAGGGCATTGTTTTGGCATCGTTTGAGCGCTATATAATGACGCCCGTTATTGCCGCTTGCGGCATAAGCGCAATTGCCTTTTTTGACTGCGCCGAGGCCTCTGAGAAAGCTGCGGTAACAAGCGGCGCGGCTACACTCAGGCGGATTTGGGCGCTTTTGCCGGCGGTGATTATGTGTGTAATCACCTTTGGTCAGGCAAAGCAGCTTGTTGTCCGCCCGGATTTTGATTCCACCCAGCGCGGCGAGGTCTATGCGGCACTGACGGCCGGGCAGAGGGTTATACCGCGCGGCTCAAATACCATCATGTATAACGGGGCGCGCGACCGTGTGGATCTGTATTATTACCTTATGTATTATCAGCTTTCTTCCCGCGGAAACTATGTTGTTGACATGCATTATCCCGATCGCATAGAGCAGCTTGGTTTTTTGGAAAACTACGATTATATAATAATCGCCGTAAACGACGGATATATCTATCAGAAACTCGGCGAGTACAATATCGAAAAAAAGGAAGGCTGCTGCGTTTACAGGATAGAAAAAAACGAAAGTCTTGTAACGGCTATCGTGCCGGCGGAGTGAATATTTTTTCAGGAAAATTTTTATCCGAAAATGTATTTTACTCATTAAAACAGCTGCCGATTGTTACGAAAATATTACATTTTTTCGACGGAGTTGCATAAAATAAAAGAGCGTGATATAATATCATCAGATATTGTATTGCGCTTTTTCATTTTTTAAGCATAGTATCAATATTGAAAGCGAAAAGCATTGCGTGTATTGCTGCCTTTTTTCGTTACGGTCATGCACCGGGGCAACGGTAAATCGGCGCTTATATTCATAAAAACAGGGGTTGAACCTTAATGCGTACAAAACGAATTTTTGCAGTCATAACAGCTGCGATAGTAATATCGTGCGGCATAGGCTTCACGAATGCCGAGGCTGCGGAGCTTAAGCTTAAGCAAAGCGGAAGTGAAGTAAAGGCGCTGCAGCTTGAGCTGATAACACTTGGATATCTCGACAACGCACATCCTACGGGCTACTACGGCGAAGCAACCAAAAAGGCGGTTGCAAGCTTCCAGAAAGATAACGGGCTCAAGGCGGACGGTATTGCAGGAAGTAAAACAACTTCCGCAATAAAGAAAAAGCTTATAAAGCCGGATATCACCAAGGTTTACGGTCCGGGTGATGTATCCGAAGAGGTTTCCGCCCTTCAGCAGCTGCTTGTAAAAAAAGGCTATCTTGCAAGCTTCAGCGTTTCGGGAGTATACGGCGAGGTAACCCGGAATGCGGTAAAAAAATATCAGGCGGACAATAAGCTTAAAAGCGACGGCATTGCCGGGCGCAATACGCTTGCCAAGCTTATGGGCATAAAGCTGGACGGTTCCTCCAAGACCGATTATACCAAGCCGGACAGCAAGCGTCTTGAAAAGCTTTACGCAACTCTTAATGAAAAACAGCGTGACGAGATAGACCTTTTATCGCATCTTATCTACGCCGAGGCGGGAAATGAGTGCTATGAGGGTCTGGTGGCGGTGGGCAGCGTGGTTATGAACCGCATGGAGGCAAGCGGAAAGTCCATGCATGATGTAATATATCAAAAAAATGCTTTCAGCGTCGTAAAAAGCGGAAGCATCAATAAAACCCCCACTGCCATATGCCGCCTTGCCGCCATTGATGCATATTTTGGGGCCAGACCTGTCAGTACTGCTCAGTTTTTCAACATGAAGAATATAACTGATTCTTGGGCCGCAAAAAATCGCAAGCTTTACAGGATCATAGGCTGTCACGCCTTTTATATCTGATCATGCGGCCGCTTTTCACGGCCAAGGGACTGAGTATGCATAATAAAGCGGGCGCAGAAAAATGAACAGTCGGTTAATTATCTTAAGCATCCCGCATTTGGGGGTGCTTTTTTGTTTTTTTGCTTTTGTTTTGCCTGAAAGTATAGTATAATAATTTTGATATTTATCCTTGAATATCAATAGAAGCAGTGCGGAATATAATGCTGCGGGATATTATTCAGGTAATGTCATATACCGGCGTGTTCTGCGCCTGTTCGGTGCTTTTGAAAGGTGTAGCATGACACAGTTAATAATAAATGCGCTTTTGCTTACAATGAACGGCAGGGAGGTTATCCCGGACGGCTGCATAGAGGTTTCCGACGGCCGTATAAGCTATGTCGGGAAATACGGAGATTACACTCCCCGACAGACTTACAGCATCATTGATGCTCACGGCGGAATTGTTATGCCCGCCTTTGTAAATACGCACAATCATCTTGCAATGACATATTTCCGCTCCTTCGCTTCCGATCTCCCGCTGGATCGCTGGCTGGGAAACATCTGGCCTGTTGAAGACAAAATGGATGAGGAGATACTTTATTACGGCTCGCTTGTGGCCTGCGCGGAAGCCATGGAGCACGGAACCGCGTGTGTAAACGATATGTACATGGGCGTTGATGCAAATGCCCGCGCCTGCATAGAAAGCGGCATACGCGCCTGCATTTCGCGCCCGATCGTAGATACGGACGGCCCTGACGGCTTAAAACGCCGCATGGAGGAGAGCAGGGCGTTATTTAGCAAATATGACGGTGCATGCGGGCGTATACGGGTTATCCCGTCCGCCCATGCGGAATATACCTGTTCGCCGCAGGCGCTTCTTGAAGTGTATGCAGAGGCTGAAAGGATAAACCGACCGGTTCATATCCACATCAGCGAAACACAGTCCGAGGTTGAACAATGCGTAAAACGGCACGGAACAACGCCGCTTGGGCTGCTTGATAGGATAGGAGCTCTATCCAAGGCGCCTACGCTTGCGGCTCACTGCGTGGCGGTAACGCCGGAGGATATAAGCCTTATGAAGCAATACAATGTCAGCGTATTGCATAACCCATGCAGCAATCTTAAGCTGGCAAGCGGCGTTGCACCGATTGAGGAAATGCGCGGCGCAGGCGTAAACATCTGTATAGGCACCGACGGCAACGGCAGCAACAATAACCTTGATATGTTCCGTGAAACCTTTGCGGCATCTCTGCTGCAAAAGGGCATAAATAAAAACGCTTCTGCATTTGATGCCTTTGCTGCTTTGGAGGCTGCAACTGTAAACGGGGGCAAGGCTTTGAGCACCGGCACCGGCATACTAAAAAAAGACGCGCCGGCAGATATAATGCTGCTGCGCCCATCTCCGTTTCAGATGCCGCTGCACGATCCGTTCGCGTCCGTTGTATACTCGGCAGAAAGTAAAGCGCTCGATACGCTTATGGTGAACGGCCGCATAACCGTAAGGGATGGTCATTGCGTTACGATCGACCGCGACTATGCGCTCAACGGCTTTGCAAAAGCGGTGCGCCGTATCTTCGGCAATGATTTTGAAGCCTTCCGTCTGTTCGGCCGATAAAATTCTTATCGCTCTGCCGGCGGCGGTCTGTACAATAAACGCCGCGGCTGCTGCAACCAACAATACACCGTGTCCTATAAAAATGTGCGATATTTATCGCGGGAAAAGGAGTCAGATTAAATGAAAAAATATATAGCGCTTCTTGCAACCCTTTGTATGCTTCTGGGTATGTGCGCCTGTAACCCCGCCGTAAGCGGCGGCGATTATAAGAACACCGATCAGGCGGTAAACGGCGGTACTGCGCAGAGTGATGTCAACCTTAAAGATATTTCCACGGTGCAGTCCGGTGAAGAAACGGAGGTCCGCTTCAGATTTGTAAGCGGAAGCAAAACGGCCACCGGAAATGAAAGCAATATAATCGGCGTGCCTGAGTATACGGTTTCATTCTGCGAAAACCCCACAAGGCTTGTGCTGTCGGTAAAGAATCTTGCTTATTGGGATTTTCAGCAGAACACTCATATTTCCGATGATACAGGGCTTGTAATGGGCTGCTTTAAGGTTTTGCCGGCCGGCGGAAGAACAAACTCGCAGATATATCTGAACCTCAGCCAAAAAGTGGATTTCCGTGTTGCACAAAGCGACGGTGTGCTATCCGTGTTTCTTCGCAAAAAGGATACAGCGCCCTCTGTAAGCTATTATGTAGTGGGTAATCTCTTCTATGAGTATCAGGAGGGTGCGCTTGATGAAGATGCCGGCCTTACGCCTACGCTCACCAAAGACGGCTCCGCGGTCGTTATGATAAGCGAAGCCTTTGATAACGAGGCGGATGCGTTAAGCCTTAAAAGCGAAATAGAAGCGGAATATCCGCGTTTGCTTGAGAATAAGCAGCTTCGCATATTTTCCACAGGCTCCGGAGAGCTGCCGGGCTATGCTGACGGCGGAGAACTGAATGAGCTTAACGAAAAAATAATCATCAATCGCAGCGGAATAGGGGAAAGCGCCAATGTTTTCTTTGCCGATGGACGGCCGCTTTGCATAAGCAATGATGATACCAAGGCAATTTTCGCCCGTAAGGAGGTAAGCGATAAGTACGATACCGAGCGTTTGTTCGTGGTGGACAAAAACGGCTCCATTAAAAAGCTTACCGAGTACGAAACCACATCCGTCGCTTTTGCAAAGTTTTCTCCGGATGACAAGTATCTGCTCTATGTGGAACAGATTGAGGGCACGATGCTTGCAAGCGTATATTCATTTGAACAAAACAGCATCATAAGCATTGATGCCGATATTCTCGGTACATTCATTACGGGGGCGGCATGGTCTTCGGGTTCCGATGCTATATACTTCATGGCGGGCGTTGATATTCCGTATCTTTCAAAGTTTGATATCGCTTCTCAAAGCATTACAAAGCTGTCCGATAAGGAACAGATAGAAACCGATATCTACTGCAGCGGCAATTATCTCTATTTCAACACGGTCAACGACGATAAGGAAGAGCTTGTGCGGTATGATATAGCCTCCGGAACTTCCGAAGCATTGCTCAGCTGCGATTATTTCACAGTTGATGCATCGGGCAGCAGCATTCTCTATACACTGCCATATAAAGAGCAGGAGGGCAAATACGCGCTGTATATATACAGCATGCAGAATCGGCAGACACGCGCCATTATTGATAACATAACCATCGGCGAGTATTTCTTTTCGCATGACGGCAAAAAGGTTTATTTCTCCATAGATTCCGAAACCGACGATCAATATGTGCAGAAAGTATATGAATATGATATAAACAGCGGCATACTTACCGAGCTTTTCGCCAGCATCAGCGCCGACTTCTCCCCGTCATGGACGGATGACGGCATAATGATGAAGATCACATACGAAAAAGACGGCAGCAGCTATCCTGCCACATATCAGATAAGACTTAAATAATAAATTTAACGCATTAAACGCACATTGCAAAAACGCCGATAACTTCGGCGTTTTTTGCGTATCTTAATCAACCTTTACGGCGTTGCGGCAATAAGTATTTTGCGGTATATTGAAAATCATATGATTTGCAAAACTTAACAAGTGTATTTAATATAATAGATTGTATTTTTAATCGTAAGTGCTTGTATTTTTGCAATCACTGTTTGCATTTTTTACGGCTATATGTTATACTAAAACTAAACGAATGGTCGTTTTATATTGTTGAGGCATGCCTGAAAGAGAATAACACGGCAGCATGATGAACGGAAACGCGAGCTTATGAAAAAACGCCTTAAGCAAGTGCTGCGCCTAAAACGGCTTGGAGGGCAGGACAATCGGGAATCCGGCGGATGCCTGCTTCTATACAAGGGCAAATTTGTACACATGCTTCAAGAAACGGATAGCTGCTAATTGAGCCCATCGCCAAATGCGCGGCTTTTTCAGATAAATACCGCTCACAATACATAAACACATAAACGGAGGTAACGAGCAATGAAGAAACGAATACTCAGTATCCTGCTTATCTTATGTATGGCGGCATGGCTTGCGCCCACCGTCATCATTGCCGCCGGAAAAGCGGCGGGGACGCCTGCCGCAGTACAGCTTGGCACGGACGGCATCAAGGGAGAACGGGGCAGCAGCATCTATTACGGCACATGGAGGGGCAGCGCCGTTGAATGGATTGTGTTGGACAAAAAAACCAACACGGGGGCAGACGGTATGTTCCTGCTGTCAAAAAAGCTGTTGGGCAATGATGCCGGACATTTATCGGGCGGTATGTATTTCCAAAACGCTTACTACTACGATGTATATTATAATCAGTATTATAAAGACGGCACCAAAGCCTCTCATTCAAACGAATGGAAGGGCAGCGATGCGCAGAAATGGTGTACGGACTTTGCCGGCACTACAAAGGGGGCATATGGGTATTACGGCATAACGTCTGCCTTCAGCAAGCAGGAGGCGGCGGGGCTTATTGCCACCGTCAAGAGCGACAATGCCCATAACGCGGGGCAGTATAATGTAAACTTTGCCGCATCGGCCGAATTTTAAACGGAGACAAAGTGTTTTTCCTTTCAGCCGAAGAGGCGGAAACCTATTTTCCGGCCGGCGAAAAGGGAAACTACGATCGCAAAGCAAGCGGATCGGGTCAGGGCATATGGTGGCTTCGTTCGCCCTATAAGGATTCGTCCTTTAAGGTGGGCACCATAAACGGCGACGGCAGCGTAAGCGCTACGTAGGCAAACTATTTTTGGGGAGCCCGTCCGGCTTTTAACCTTGATACGAACACGGTGCTCTTTATTTCTGCCGCCGTCGGCGGAAAAGCGGAAAACTTCAATTATGTTTCCGCATATACGGGAAATGAATGGAAGCTGACTCTCAGGGATGCCGGACGCAGCAGCTTCAGCGCTTCCGTAAACACCACGGTGGCGGAAGCGGGGCAGAGCCTGTCCGTAAATTATTCCGGTTCAGGTACCGGCGCTAACGAATATGTTTCCGCAATGCTGGCGGATAAGAGCGGCAATATCCTCTGCTACGGGCGTATAGCGCATTATAACCCCCGAGGCACCGCAAGCCTTGATATACCGTCCGACCTTGAGCCGGGCAGTTATACCCTCAAGCTGTTCAGCGAACAGTATAACGGCGACAAAATGACCGACTATGCAAGCGATTTTACGGATATCGAGCTTACGGTGGTGAAAAAGGTCGAGGAGCAATTTGACCTTGCTCCCGGCACAAGATACTACTTTGATCTGTCCTTAGCGCAGATTCCGGGCACGGTAAACGGCAGCCTGCCCGACGGTACCCTGCATTATGTTCCGTTTACCTATGCGGGAACAGTCAACGCCTATGTGCTTAACGGCAATTCCAAAGGATTTAAAAAAGCCTCCGAAGAGGCGGCGGCCGCAACTGACAGCAGCGCGCAGTACGGCTACTCCTATGAACACAGCCTTTTTATTGCGGATTATGCCGTGACCCATACCGTAAAATGGGACATTCTCAATACGGAGGGGCTGATTTTCGGAAAAGATTATGAATGCGGAAACATAAGCTATGTGCTGCGCGCTCCGACAGTGGGCAGCGCATACAGCGGC
>ENA-OURV01000528-OURV01000528.1-human-gut-metagenome-genome-assembly--contig:-NODE-528-length-32843-cov-7.169696_pt1 | contig 32843 bp, 28 predicted proteins | sample MGYA00242141_ERZ509072 | MGnify/ENA primary metagenome ERZ509072 (study PRJEB26280, sample SAMEA2338763) | human gut metagenome | biome: human gut; feature: human-associated habitat; material: faeces... | reverse complement strand
TGCTTTTGCTGGCTCGCTGCTTTAAAAGGCCTGCGAAAAGCGGTTGAAAAACAATTGCGGCAAGCGAGGGGGACGGCGCAAGGGTTTAGAACCCTTACCAACCCACGGCATATAATATCAGCGCCATACAGGGCTTGATATTAAAGCCTATTTCTGAAAGCGAGGTAATTAAAATGACTATGGTAGTAAACACTTTAAAAGAATTTGCAGGCGTACAGCATGAACACGCCGTTTATATTAAGGACGCTAATGCGCTGTTAAGAATTTACCGTGAAAGCGTTGCCGTTGTAGATTTAACCAATGCAATGCAGGCAGGCAAGACCTGCAAAAAATACAGCTTTATATTTGCTAATGCTGATAATGGCATAAGCGGCCTTGTAAACTTTTTAGATGACCTGGCTTTTGCTGATTTTGTAAATTATTGCCGTGCCGGTAATTATGCTGAAAACAGTGAACGTCTTGAAATTATCGGCGTGAAATATCACGAAAGCGAATTAAAAGCCTGCCGCGTGGCAAGCCCGTTTGCAAAGGTAAAAAAACAGACCTTTACCGGTAAAGTGACCGCCGTCAAAATTGCAAAGGCTATCCTTGCCGGTCAGATTAAAGAAATAACCTGCACCGGGCGTTATACAGATGATTATTATGATGACGCAAAAAGAAATTTCTGCAAAGGCAAAAAGGTTACGGACCTTTTAAAATTTGCGGGCGAGCTTTTGGAAGATAAAAGCTGTTTCGGTGCTGAACTTACGGCAGACCCGAAAATTATCAGCTTGGGCTGGGGCACTTTTGCAAGCTATGAAGCAGTAATTGCTTAAAAAATGAATACCCGGCAGGGCAAAACCTGCCGGGAAAGAAAGGAGATATTTAAAATGGGCTGGACTTATACGTGCTATACTAACAAACCGAAAACAATGAAAGAAAAAAGGAATATTATCGCTGATGAAGTGAACCGGTGGTATAAAAACGGTAATGCAATATTACATGACTGCCTTGTAAAAGATGATACGGACGGTGAAGCAAGCCGTTACGTATATTATGCCAGTATCGAAACAAAACAGCAGGAACGTGTTATTTTAGTAATACTTCTTGATTTTGACGAATACAGATGGGGTTATAAAGATATGTGCGAGGATATGTGCCCCGGTTACTTCGATTGCCCGTTGATTATCTTAAAAGACGTTCCCTGCCCTGACCATGAATGGGCAATCGAATGGCGTAAAACCGTAATGGAACGCCATTACAAGAAAAACGCCAAAAAGGCACTGATAAAATCTTTGAAAGTTGGTGATGAAATAGAGTTTACAGAAGTTAATTACGGCGGCTATAATAGATTTAAAGTATCCGTTATTGATGGCAAGAACATTTATTTTGCGGCCGGCAAAGGCAATAATATACGAGGCTATACTCTTACCTTGAATAACTGGAAAAATCAAGAATTTAAAGTTTATAAGGCAGAATAAAAAAATATCCGGACTGCTGTTTTTGCGGCAGTCCGGAAAAACAGAAAGAGGAATATAAAATGTATGCTGTAACGTTTAAACGCAAAGACGAACAACCGGACGAAATTTATTATTATCAGAATTATGCTGATGCTGCCTATCATTTTAATCTGTTTAAAGATGATGACTCCGGCCTGTACAGTAGAATTGAATTAAGTAAAATTCAAGAACCCATGGAATTGATTATGGAAGTTATACATTTTGCGTAATAATAAGAATAGAGGGATATTATGAAAATATTAGTAACAAGTGTTGAAAAGCCACAATTTGGTAACGTGGTAAATGGAATAATAATTAAAAACGATATAGAGATTGCTAAATTTACCATCAAGAAATTTGATGAAGGTAGCCAATACGGTATTAATGGTGGAAAAATAAGCAAGCTCTTTATTCAAGAAAGCAATAAAAATATATTAGCCTGCTATGACCGTGGCTGGGATATTAAACCTCATGCGGAAGCAAAAGAAATTTTAGAAAAAATCTTGGAAGCATATAACTGAATTTTTACAAGAAAAATAACCGGCAATGAACCGGTTATTTTTTATTATTATCGTAAATAAAAGTGCTTTTTTCTGCTTTGACATTCAACCATTTATAACGTAAAAAAAGATATAAATAATACCGTTTGTGAGTTTGCCGCAAAGTGCGGGCTTGAAATTAAAACAAATGATGTTATAAAGCCGGGAGAAGAAAAAGAAATGGCAATGGCAGGCATTGCGTAAGGCAGGAGCGGCAACAAGCCGCTCCTGCGGCGCATAAGGAGAGCAGGGTACTTCGATATACTTTGGATGTACCCTGCTTTTTAACCTGGCATTGGTTGCAAAAGAAGAACTTTTGCCGAAGCACGTATTTTTAGGCAGACTTTGCGGCAGCTCTCCAAACTGCCCATCACCTGCCAATAAAATCCGTGCAAAATCGTTATGCAGGCGGCAGTGCCTGCGGATAAGGTTGCGCCAAACAGACTGTCCTCCGCTTTGCTATGTACAGACTGTTTAACCGTGGCGCTTTCGGCACATTGGCAGATAACCTCAAAACTGCAGCATAAAGCGCTGTTAAAAAAACTGCAGCTTTATGCGCTGTTTCTCGGCAATACTGCCAAAGTGCCATTATGGTATTGCGCCTTGATTTGCAGTCAGCGGTAGGCGCAAATCTTTACAGTGTTCACAAAATTCTTTATAATTTTATTGGATAAGCAAAACATAATGTATTACAGATTTAATTATTTAGATAAAAATTGGAGAAAAATTATGTATTTAATACCTACGGAAGAAGAAAAGGGATTAAAGAAAATATTTTGGCCTTATGTTGATATGAAGCGTGAACCGCCTGTAAAAGCTGACGCTCCGCCGGAAGCATTTGAAGCGTTAAAAAAATACAGGGAAATTGGGAAAAGAAGATACGAAGAAGTTGAAAATTGCTTAATAAAGTTAAAAAAAGAGGAACTTTTGGAAATTGATGAAAAAATGATTGAAGATATGGAACAAAATAAAGAAGAAATAGATGAAAAATATCCTAATGTCTTTGATTATTTCAGAGAAGTAGCAAAAAGAAAACATAATAAAAAAGGTGAATAACTTAACTTTACAGGTAAACGGCCTGCCTGCGCGATAGAGTTGCGCTTGGCAGGCTGTTTTTTTATTGCCCTGCCGCGGATGCTGATGCGCGGCGTGCAGTAAGCGGAATTGAATTAAAGTTTTTGACCGCTTTTCTTCGTGCCATTTTAGCAGCTCGCCCTTCGCCGTCAGCAAGGATAAACTTTGCGGCCTGGCCGTCCTTGCTTTTGCTGGCTCGCTGCTTTAAAAGGCCTGCGAAAAGCGGTTGAAAAACAATCGCTGAAGAAGGGGGACAGCGCAAGGGTTTAGAACCCTTACCAACCCACGGCAAAGAACACCTGCGCCGTAAGGGGCTTGGTATTTTACCTATATTCAATTTTAAGAAGGCGAGGAATGATGTATGAAAGTAAAAGTCAAAATTACGGAAAAATTGGTAAGAGTTATTGATGTTCACGCTGATAGCGTGGAAGAAGCAAAGCAAAAAGTTGAAGATGAATACAGGGCAGGAGATATTGTCCTTACGGCTGATGATTTTGTTTCTTATTCAATTACCAGAGCTTAATTTAATTCTAAAATCAGGAGGAATATATAATGAGCAAGTATGTAGTACTTAAAAATGACGGCAAGGTGGAGATAAAAGAATTAGAGCAAAAGCTGGAGCTTAAAACGATGTATGACTGGATAGGCTGTGATTTAATCGAAATAGGGCAAAGTGTTATAAATGATAAAATGGACTGCAATGTCCAACTGATTTTTGATGAGGAATTTTTATTGAAGAACGAACCGCAAGTCAATAAAATAGCAAGCCTGCTTTTTGGTTATGGTATATTACATGATGAGGTTTTATGCGGTAATGTTTTGATAGCCAAAGACATTTTAAATGAAGAAGGCGAGCAGGAGCTGGGTGGATTTAACGAGGGCGAGATAAAAAAACTGGAAAGCATTATATATATAGCGAGAAATCTGGCTTCAATGATGATATTTAAGGTACATGAACCTAAAGTTGAAGTATATGCATGGTAAAAATTAACAGCAGGCAGTTAAATCAACTGCCTGCTGCCAATAAATCATGGAGGAATAGGAATATGTGGCAGGAACGTTTTGAAGAAATGCAGGTAAAGGTAAATAAATTTTTAATCGGTTATAAAGCAGATTTTGAGATTGATAAAAAATCCATAAGTGAAGCACCGGAAGCTACTTTTTTGTGGATGCTACGCAAAACGGGCACGCAGCTTGTTAATTTAACCGAGGTGCAGAATGGCGAATATAAAATAACGGAAACGTCTTTATACCATTTTTATAAAATGGGCGTGCCGTGCCAGTTGTACCTTGTAAGTGCCGACAGACTGAAACGGCTTACCAAAAACAGCATAATCCGCTATTTTAATAAATAGTATCAAAGACAACCTGCGTAGATTTACAATGAAATCTACGCAGGTTATAATAAAAACAAGTTGTTATGGTATTGTAAATAATTATGAAAGGAATATATTATGATTGATATTATTTTAAAAGAAAATAAGAAAAATTATACTTTGCCGTTAAAGGCGTCCGATTGGGCTGAAATAAAAAGTTTAATTGATGATAGTGTTATCAACGATTATGAATTTGAAGTAGACACCAATAATGCTTATTATGATATGCTGCCGCTTCATACTGATTTAGAGCAGCTCGATAAAATCGCTAAAGACCTTGAAATATTGGAAAACAGGACAGAAATAAATTGGCTTCGCGCTATTTATGACGCTGATGAACTTGGGAAAATAAAGCTGAAAACTTCTTTATTAAAGCAGTCAAAAATAGAAGCTGCTATTGCTGCTCTTTTTGAAAAGAAATATTATTTTGATGAATGTATGGACGAAGCAGATTATGCAAAACAAGAATATAATATAGGCAATCTTGATTATCTGAATATCAGCGAAGAAGTAGCAGATTGCCTGGATTGGGAAAAAATATATGATAAATTTTTAGCTGAAAAAGCAATTAAAATTAATGGTGGAATTTTAACGATTGTTTAATTAAAAAACGAAATGACCGGCTTATGGCCTGTCATTTTGCGACAAGGTAAACAGCTTTACCTGCGCGAGATGGATGCGCTTGGTAAAGCTGTTTTTTTATTGCCCTGCCGCGGTTGCCGATGCGCGGCGTGCAGTAAGCGGAATTAAATTAAAGTTTTTGCAGCTTTTATGCACCAGCAGTTTGTAAGAAGCAAAGATATTGATGTAATTAGTAAAATATATGAACGCGCGATTAAATATATAGATAAACACTACGCAACAGCGGATAAGAGCGCGGAAGAAGTTTTCAAATATTGTACAGATGAACTTTTATTAAAATGCTTTGAAAGCATAATAAAGGATGACCCTGTAAAATATAAAAACGTGCGGTTTGAAAATTAAAAATCAGCAGGGCGAAAGCCCTGCAATAGCGAAGGAGGAAAAACAATGACGGAAAGACAGGAAACCTATGAACAGTTGATTAAAATGGGATACAGTCCTGAAGAAGCGTGGGAAGCCATAGCAGAAATGGATTTTGCGGAAGATTATGACGATTAAAAAAGTGGGGCGAAAGCCCCACACAGGTTACTTTGAGGAACGTGACCGGCAGCGATGTCGGTATTTTTTTGCACTGGATAAGGAAAGCAGCGTGCCAGGAATTTTTTCGGATGAAGCACGCTGCTCTTTATTTATAAAGAGTGGTGGCAAAACAGGAGCGTTTTGCTTCGGGCGCGGCCGCTTCCTGCAGACTTCGCGGCAGTTCTTCGGCCTGCCCATCACCTGCCGCCTTGTGTCCGCGCAAAATTATTATGCAGGCAGCAGTGCCTGCGGATAAGGTTGCGGCAGGCAGACTGTCCTGCGCACGGCTTGAACAGACTGTTTAACCGTGGCGCTTCCGGCACATTGGCAGATAACCTCAAAACTGCAGCATAAAGCGCTGTTTAAAAAACTGCAGCTTTATGCGCTGTTTCTCGGCAATACTGCCAAAGTGCCATTGAAATGTCGCGCCTTGAATTACCGTGCAGCGGTAGGCGCGGGAACGCACAATCTTGTGCTAAAAATAAGTAAGCAGCTTAACTGGCGCGATAGATTTGCGCTTGGGAAGCTGCTTTTTTATTGCACGGCCGCGGCTGCTGATGCGCGGCGTGCAGTCAGAGGAATGTTTATTTAAAGATGTTTTAGCCGCTTTTCTTCACGCCATTTTAGCAGTTCGCCTTTGCTTATGGCAAGGATAAACTTTGCGGCAATGCCGTCCTTGCCAATGCAGGCTCCCTGCTAAAAAAGACGTGCGAAAAGCGGCAAAAAACAAGCTGCAAAGAAAGGACGGTGACAACAGCAAGTGCTTAAATCGTTTGGTAAGTGCCTGTACGAAGGCAACAAAAAAGCCCTGATACCGAAAGGTGATAAAAGGTATCAGAGCCAACTCCTAAATGAATTATAACGCACAAAATTAATGCAGTCAAGTTTTTGCTACCTCGCAAATACTATTAAAGGTGGTGAACGTAATGCTTATTCTCGGTTTGATAATTGCAATGATAATTGCAATGGAAATTTCTGATTTTGTTTCTGAAAAAGTTGATGAAGCAAAGGTAAAAGCAGAACGCAAAGCCGTTTTTCAATCCTTTTACGCAGCAGATAAATCCTTAAAATATCTGAAATAAAAGGTTAGGTAATTAATACAACGCCTGCCACGGCGGGCGTTGTATTTAAAATAAAAAATAAACATCAGAACGGAGTGCATGAAAATGGATAAAAAAATTTGGTATTGGAACATTAGGCACGTACACCACCGCACCGGCGAAAAAACAGGCGTTAGCGCGGGCGTGGTAATAGCTGAAACGCAGGAAGAAGCGGAAAAAATAATTTATCAGCACATCAACCCGGTATATGCCTGCGACCTTGGTATTGGCGAACTCGAACCGGGCAAAAATTACGAAAGCATTTATATCCCGGTACAATGTTTCAGATAATGCCGGAAACGAAAACGGACTACTGAAAGGAGCTTAACCATGTTTTACGATAACGAAGATTTTTACCCTACCCCCGCAGAGCTGGCAGATAAAATGGTGGCAATGGCAGATTTGAAGCGCGTGCATTTTGTTTTAGAACCGTCGGCCGGCAAAGGCGACCTTGTAACAGCAATAGAAAACAAAATGCGTTACGCCGGGTACAGCGAGTACACAGATAAACATGGCAGTCAGGTTGAAATAGACTGCATTGAGCAGGACAGCAATTTGCAGAACCTTCTGAAAGGAGCGGGAAAACGCCTTGTTTATGATGATTTTCTGAACTTTGAAACTTTCAAAAGGTATGACCTTATTTTGATGAACCCGCCATTTTCGGCAGGTGAAAGGCACCTTTTAAAAGCACTGAAGATGATGGAAAACGGCGGACAGGTAGTTTGCCTGCTGAACGCCGAAACGTTGAAAAACCCGTACAGCAATAGCAGAAAGGAACTTGTACAAAAGCTGACGGAGCTGGACGCTGAAATTGAATACCTTGACGGTATGTTTACGGATGCGGAGCGGTCAACTGCGGTTGAAGTCGCACTGGTTTACGTGGATATTCCGGCGCGCGAGCCGGTCAGCCTGATACTTGACAGTCTGGAAAAAGCTCCGGAACAGGACTTAACGGAATTTACTGCGGATAAGGAGATTACCTTTTACGAACTGTTGAAGCGCATGGTTTATCAGTTTAACCTTGAAGCCAAAGCAGGCATCAAGCTGATAAACGAATACTGCCGCCTGAAACCCTATCTGATGAGCAGGCTGGACATGGAGAAAGATAAATATGCCGGGCCGATTTTTGAAATTCGCTTTAATGATAAGGATTGGGACTGCGGGCGCGCGGCAAATATGGTAAATGCTTATCTTAAAAAAGTGCGCTATAAATACTGGTACGCGCTGGGAGATAACCCAGAGTTCCGGGCGCAGCTCACAAGCAATCTGGCGGAAATTTATTATGGCAAACTGCTGGAACTTTCCGATTATGATTTCAACCTGCATAATATTGAACAGGTTAATAAGGAATTGCAGTCGAAGATGACGGCCGCCGTTGAAGATACTATTCTGGCACTCTTTGACGAGTTGAGCGAAAAATACAGCTGGTATCCGGAGTGTCAAAAAAATATCCATTATTATAACAGCTGGCGTACCAACATAGCCCACATGATAAACAGAAAAGTTATCTTGCCTGTTCAAACAATGCACAGCTGGAAAAATGAAATAGACGTATCAAGATATGAAACCGTGCGTAAACTAAATGATATTGAAAAAGTGATGGACTACCTTAATCACGGCAGGGTAGCACCTTACACGGATATTGATACGGTTTTATGGTCGGCACAACATAACGGCATGACCCGGAACATAGAAAGTAAGTATTTTATGCTTACTTTCTACAAAAAGGGAACGGTGCATATAACCTTTAAAGACGCCGAACTGCTGAAGAAATTTAATATCTTCGGCAGTCAGAAAAAAGCCTGGCTGCCGCCCTGTTACGGTAAAAAACATTATAACGAGATGACTACTGAAGAAAAACAGGTAATTGAAGCGTTTGAAGGCAGCGCATTGGACTACGAAAAAACTCTTAATGAAAAAGATTATTACCTGCGCGGTGCAAGTAATATTAGATAAAGAAAACAAATGAAATAATAGTAGATTTTAGTAATAATATTTTAGAAGGATACTTTAAAATATTATTACTAAAATTAATAAAACTATAACATTATACTTGTAAAATGTTGCAGAAGTTAAATTTGTGTTAAAATATAAAACAATCTATTTACTTTAAAATTCACAATACTTATAATTTAACTATAATCTATAATATTTGAAAGAAGGAGAAATTATGAAGTTTGATTATTATAAGTACCATGCTTTAGGGAATGATTATATTGTCATTGATCCACAAAAAAATGATATTGAATTAAATGAAAGAAATATTAAATTAATTTGCCATAGAAATTATGGTATAGGTTCAGATGGAATTTTATATGGCCCTATTTTTGATTCAAGAAATGATATTCATCTTAGGATATTTAATCCGGATGGAAGTGAAGCTGAAAAAAGCGGAAATGGAATTAGAGAATTTTCTAAATATTTATTTGAAGCCAAGTATGTAAAAAATAATACTTTTTGGTTAAAAACATTAGGCGGTAATGTAAAAGTAACTATTTTAGATGACTTTGCAAAAAAAATCAAAGTAAACATGGGTGTACCAACTTTTGTAAGTAAAGATATACCGACTTTATTTGAAGATAGAGAATCTATAAATAAAATTCTTGTTGTAGATGGACAGAAATATGTAGTATCTTGTGTATCTATTGGTAATCCACATTGTGTTATGTTAGTAAATGATTTATCTGAAATTAACATAAAAGATATTGGCCCTAAAATTGAAAATCACGTAAACTTTCCAAACAAAATTAATGTGCAATTTATGAAAATATTGGATAGGCATAATATTCAAATTGAAATATGGGAACGTGGTGCTGGTTATACTCTTGCTTCCGGAACCAGTAGTTGTGCAGCTGCATCAGTGGCATATAAATTAAACTTAGTTGATAATAATATTAATGTTCATATGCCAGGAGGAATCATTAACATTAATTATGACGAGCAGGGCTCTATTGATATGACTGGAGACGTAACTTCTGTAGGTTATGGATTTTTTTCTCAGGAACTACTTGAACAAAAAGTAAAAATTTAAAAATAGAAATTTTTTAGGAGGAGTTTATTTATGAAAGACTATATATTAAAAAAGTGTAAAGATGATAATGTAGAAATCCATGCTCACTGTAATTCAATATATTGTAGTCAACGTATTATTGAAGTTAATCCAGCCAAAAGTTGTCAATTTCATTGTCAGTATTGCTGTGTTTATACGCAAGAGATAGATAATAAATTTATTCCACTGACAATATATGAAGATTATCCAGAATTACTTGAGAACTATATAAAAAATGATATTGATCGTGCAAAAACTTTAACTTTTTTCTTTTCATTTGAAACAGATTGTTTAGAAGAAGGACTGATAAAAAGCGGAATGACTGAGCGAATTATTAAAATATTTCAAAAGTACGAACTAAAGTATTTTCTATTAACTAAAGGGAGAATAAAAGATGATAACATTAAAACACTTTTAATAGATACTAAAAATATTGGGCAAATTATTGTAAATGATACAATGCCTGATGAATTGATAAGGAAAAAATTAGAGCCTTTTACGGCAACAAATAGCGAAAGATATGAATTGGTAAAATTCTGCATTGAAAATGATATTCCAGTAACAGTTTCGTTTTCCCCAATTTTACCATTTTATAATATTGAATATTTAATGGAAAAAATTGATAAATATATAATACTTGGTATAAAGCATTTTCGCCTTGATATGTTAGAACTGTCTAAAGATAGTTTTAAGAAACTTGCGGCAATTTTACCAGAATATGAAAATAAAATGAGAGAGCTTTATTTTGAAAATGAACCTATAATTAATAAATGGAAATCACCAATAACTAATAATTTCATTTACAGATATAAACCAAATGAGCATATAATATCTGATATATATTTTAAATTGAAAGAATACATTAAAAACAAGAATAAAGATATAACTCTAAGTATATGTGATGGTATTGTTGCTAACAGTACTATATTTAAAACATTTAATGTAGAAGCATATAAAAATGGTTATAACTGTATGGGAATACGAATAAAATAAAAACCTTGATTTTTAATTAAATTTTCTAGTATAGGTAGATGATAATATGAAACTAATTATACTTGGTGATTTGAATATTACACAAGAACAAAGTGTGATTTTAAATAATTTAGTAGATTCATATAAACAGTTTAATCGATTCAATGATGAAATTAATATAAAAAAAGAATTGTTGAATACCGATATTGTATTTTGTTGCAATTTTAATCTTAATAATTATATATCAGATTTGAAAAATACAAAGTTGGTTGTAATGGCAGAAACGGGTATTGTAAATATTGATATAGAAAAGGCAAGGCTTAATAATATTAATGTAGTGAATTTAAAAACGTATTCAAAAGTAGCTGTAGCTGAATATGTTTTATATTGCTTATTAGACTCTTTACGGCCTTGGAAAACATTATTTGATAAAAATTTTGATAGAAAATCATTACATACATTGTATTCGGAAGAAATTAATTCTTTAAAAGTTGGAATAGTTGGATTTGGTACAATAGGGGAATATATAAATAGGATATTATCTGTTTTAAATTGTAATATTACAGCAACCTATAGTAATACATTTTCAAATTATGATATTAATTTTGAAAAAATCGAAGATATTTTTAAAACTGCTGATCGAGTTATAGTATCATGTAGTTTAAATAATTCCTCATATAATTTAATTGATAATAGATTATTGAGTTTAATGAAGAAAGATTCAGGAATTATATCTATTTCATCGAGGCAGGTATTTAATACTAATGAACTTTATAAGTTTTTAAATATTCGAAAAGATGTTAATGCATATATTGATTTTGATATGATAAATGAAGATGTTAATATTTGTAACCTAGATAACGTACATATAAGTAACCATATTGCGTTCTATACAAGGCAAACAATTTTGAATAGAACAAATCAATGCATTGATATTTTAAAAAACTTTATAATTAAAAAAGAAAAGGGTGAAGAAGATGAAAATAGCAGTTGTTTCGACTAATGTCAGTAATTTGTATGAAACAGGTTTCGGAGGAATAGAAAGTTGTCATAATTTTTATCTTAGCTTAATACCAAAATACAATAATATCTCTTTTAATATCGTAAATAATTACAAGGATATTTTTGAAATAGTAAAAGCTAAACCTGATTTTGTTATTTGTGGATTTAAATATTTTAAAACTCAAAGTGATATTATATACATGTCTAAATTATTTGACGAATATAATATAAATTATTTGGGAAATAATTACGAAACTTTAATTTTTGATTCTAATAAAGTTAAAGCAAAGGATATGATGAAGTCAATTAATATTCCTACTGCAAAATATAAAATATTTGATGAAGAAGAAAGTTGTAAAAAAAATTTAAGCGACTTAAAATATCCATTGTTCGCAAAGCCTCTTACAACGGCTTGTAGTTTTGGGGTTGATAAAAACTCTTTTATAACTTCACTTGAAAATCTTGAAAATAAGGTAAAAAACATCAAAAAAATTTATAATGATAAAACCTTAGTAGAAGAATATTTGCCAGGAAGGGAATTTACAGTTAGCATTATTGGAAACAAAAATAACATAAAGATTGCGCCGATAGAGCTTGGTGAATTTTCTAAGGATGGATATCAATTTTTAACACGAGATGTAAAGGTTGAAAATTTAGAAAACGCTAGAGTTGTAAAAAATGAAATAATAAAGGAGTTGTTAGTTGAATATTCAAAAAAAATCTATGAGAAATTAAATATTCGGGATTTTGGTAGAATTGATTACAAATTAGATAATAATGAAAATCCTAATTTTCTTGAAATTAATTTATTGCCGGGTTTTAATAAAGGTAGAAGTTATTTTCCTTTGTCATTTGAAAAAAATTTTGGGTACTCATACGAAAATACAATAAATAAAGTAGTAGAAGCTGGTTTAGTAAGAGTAGGATTGATATAGGAGGCATTATGAAAAATTTACTGTTTATTGGAACAAACCATAAAAGAGAATATCTTTATAAAGCTAAGTCTTTTGGGTATAATATTATTGTTGCTGATAATAATTTTGATAACTTTGATAATTTAGCAGAAGCAGTTATTAAAGTTGATATTAATAATTACGATGAATTATTAACAAAAGTTATATCATTTAATGATACAACACATATAGATGGCGTAATTACTGTTCATGAACATGCGGTTGAACAGGTAGCATTGATATCTAGTGCTTTAGAACTGCCTGGAGTTAAATTTATAGGTGCAGTTAATTGCAGAAACAAGTATCTTTCGAGAAATATTTTAAAAAGGAATAAGATTATTCATCCTAAATTTTTATTATCTACCACATCAGAATTAGAAAAAAATATTGAAAAAATTGGTTATCCATGTATAGTTAAACCCTTAAAATATTCTGGTTCAAGTGGTGTTATAAAAATTAGTGATAAAAAAGAACAAAGAAATATGCTTGATTATGTTAAACATCAAAGAGAAAACTCTTCCTGTAAGGATACTTTAATTGATACATTGCAAAATTATTGGATTATTGAGGAATATTTAACAGGATTTGAAATATCTGTTCAAACAATAAGCTTTGAAAATAAAACTGATATAATAACTATTCATGATAAAGTTGTTCCTATGGATGGTCCTGAATTTGCAGAAGAATATATTTTGACACCATCACCTAGAATAGATAAAATTTTAGAAGATAAGATAAAAAATGTGTCAACTAATATTTTAAAAGCTATGGGATTTAATTTCGGAGTTGCCCATTTGGAATTTCGTATTGTAAATGGTGAGCCAATATTATTAGAGGTTAATGGAAGGTTAGGTGGAGGGACTACAAATGATATTATATATTATTCAACAGGAATTGATTTATTCAAAGCATTAGTAGATATTACCGTAGGAAATATACCTGATATAAAAAGAAAATACAATAAATGTGTTGCAGTTAAAAGAATACAATTAAAAGAAGGCGTAATTAAAGATATTTCAGGGTTTGAAGATGCTAAGGCTGAAAAAGGGGTTAAACTGGTTCATCAATGGATGTATGTTGGTGACAGAGTAAGAACAACAACAAGGGATGTGGGCGGAGCAGTTCTTGGAATTGCAAATACCCCGCAAGAAGCTTTAGATATTGTTGAGAATGCGGTTAATAAAATTAAATTTACTATTGAATAAAATTTTATAATTATTTACAAAACTAAAAGCGAATAAAAAACAGTTGGTAATTTCATTTGTGTTATATTACTAACTGTTTTTTTATTATTATAAGTTTGATTAAGTATATAATTAGCAATGTCCATTGTATAAAAAGAGGCTATTTTTAATACAACGGTTTATTGATTTATTTTTGCTACATTATTTTAATAGCTTGTCTTTTAGTAAAAATGAGAATAAACTTAACTATATTACTACCATTGTTTCTATTGGTGTATTATAAAAAATCTTTTGCAAATGGTTGATAAATAATTCTTGGAGATAGTAGGATGGTATAATGTTGAATCTATGCACATAAATATCATAAGATTAAAAGTTTGATAGATATTAAGGATGCTTGTATATTTTAAACAGAATTTTAATAGTGGCAAAATAATCGGTATAAAAATGAAAAAATTTAGCTTAATAGGTTAAGAAATTATTCCTTATATATATGATTATCATAATGCTGCAGTGCAAATTTTGTGTTGCTAATATAGTTACGGAACTTTTGGAGAAATTTGGGGAAGATACCAATTATTTTTAATTGTGCGTATAGTTAAGCGACTGCGTTTGGACTATTTATGTATGTTATAGCTATAGTGTTATACTTGCATAGCTGTCAAAGACCCGGCTAAAAACCTTAGCTTAAATGTAAGCTTTGGTACTGAAAAATCTGAAAGCAGCAGCGACAGCACAACAGTTGTTGCACAAGGCAGTAATGTAAAAGCTGAAGGTGATGTTACTATTACCTCGACCGAAGAAGATATTAATATTAAAGGCAGTAATGTAGAAGGTGAAAACGTAACCTTAAATGCTGCCAAAGACCTTAATGTAACGGCATCTAAAGATAGTAACGTTACTGAGCAGGACAGCGAAAGCAGCAGCGCAAATATTGGCGTATCCGTTGGCACAGGCGGGCTGCTTGGCTTAAATGCTGGTTACAGCAAAGGCGAAGAAGATATTGACGCCAACAGCACAAACTATAACGAAAGCACGGTTACAGCTAATAAAGAGCTTGATTTTACAAGTGGTAAAGATACCAATATTGCTGGCGGTAAACTTACCGGTGAAAAAGTTACCGGCAATGTAGGCGGAGACCTTAACATTGAAAATAAGCAGGACAGCAACAGCTATAACGAAGAAACTAAATCCGGCAGCTTGGGGCTGGATTATGACTTTGGCACTGGCAAAGTAGGTATTACCGGTGGTTATACCGAAGGCAATATCGACAGCGATTATGCAAGCATTACCGACCAGAGCGACATTTATGCCGGTGACGAAGGCTTTGATATTTACGGTAATGTAACTTTTGATAAAAATATTGTAGTGATGGTGTTAAAAATAAGCTGATTTTGAAAGCTGCGAAGGTAAGGCTGCTAAACAGGCTCTCTGGATTGAAGTTTTGTTTATTAAATACCCATTTCATTTTTCTACTTTTATAGGAGGGCATAAGCCGCCCTCTTTTTATTAAAAAGCTTAAGTGTTTTATGATATAATAAAATAAGCAGTAGTCTATCTTGATGATTATGCTGTGCGGAAAGTGGAATATTAGTCTTATCGCTTTATAAGAAATATGCAATAAGCTGTAAATATTTACAGCAATGTAAAAATATAAAAAAGTATAGCATAAGAATAATATTGAGCATCAATAATGAAAAAACAAAAATAAAAAATTTTTTCTACCTTTTATTAATATAATCTTTTTATGGCAAGGGCAGTTTTCATTATGATAACATCGAGAAATGATATAATTGAATTATTAAAAGATTTTGTATTAGCAGGTGAGTATTTTTCAAAAGCATTTTTTTCTGATGATACTAAATATACAAAAATAATAGTAAACTATAGTAATGGACCAGTATTGGGTAAAATAAGGGAAAAAGATCAGGCAACACTAAAATTTTTAAAATATGGTGTTACTGATGAAGCTTTAAAAAAGGAATTACGATTATATTATCAAAGAGTAATAAACAAATTAGCAAAAATTAAAAATTTAGATATCATAAAAAGAAAGGAGTTACAATCATCTAAAGAATTTATAGAAAATTTACCAAATATAAAATTGAATGATTATGTAGAAAAATATTTACCATGGAATGTATTTTCCCAAGAAAATATGAATCTGTCTATTAATGAAAAACGTGTAGTTGTATTTTTATTTGTTACTTATGAGAATTATTTAAATGAATTGGATAATAAGTATAATAGTGATTTATCTCGTTTGAATAAGGCATTAATAGATATTATTAATAAAGAATCACAATTTTTAAAATATGGTCTTGTTCACATAAATTCAGATAGAGAACTTATTGTTTTAGATCCGCCTCGTATTTATGATAAAAAAACGCACGCTACTTATTTAATAAAAAATATTTCTTTTAATTTATTAAATGAATTAAACAAATTGAAAAATAATAACTTGATTAGAGATTTATCTGTTAGATTAGAAAACGTGCCTAGTTTTCCTGGAAGAAATGATTTATGTAAGTTATATGAAGAACTAGAATGGGGGCAATATTTGAATCTTAATAATTTAGATAAAATTACTGTAACTAAATTATACTCAGAAAATATCAATGATACTTTATGGATTAAAATTGACAAACAAAATATAACATTTGAAGAAATTTGTGATAATTTTGATGTATATGCAAACGCGATAGTAACCCAGGTAATTCATTTAGAATATATAAAAGAAGACAATGAGTTCTTTATTACTCATTTAGATCATGAATACATTTTCTACACTGAAGATGAATATTTAAAAAGAGAATCAGATATTAATCAAAAAGGAACAGCTAAACCACGTATGAAGTCATTTAAAATAGACAATGCGCGTATTCCATTAAATTATAAGGTAGAAATAAAAAGACGAGATGTGGACAATGTTTCATGGATAGTTCAAACGGAACCATTCTTGCTTTATGTTTTAGATTGTTATTTTTACCATAAAGATTTATTAAATGAATACTTTCAAAATATAAATAAGCTTAAATAAAAAATAATATTCTTTATGATATGTAGTTTCGCAACTAACTACCAGTAAAAAAGTATCTAGCAGAGTATGAGCATTAAAAGCAACTGCATTGATTTTTACATTTTAGATTTTTATAAATTCAAGGAGGAATAACTATGAATACTGAAAATAATAGTAATGAAGTAAATAATTCAAATATTCCGCAGATATTTTTTAAAAGTATTACTTTTAATGATAATACAAAGTTAAATCTAGAACATAACAGCATAATTGTGTTTACTGGTGCTAATAATTGTGGAAAAAGCCAAATATTAAAAGATGCAGAAAATTTTTTAGACGCATCAAATAATTTACCTAAAATAGTTATAAGAGATATAGAACCTGAATATTTAGGAAATTTCGATAATAAAGAATTTCTTGATAAATCTTTTATTATAAACAATAACGCTAATTTACAATTAATTGGAACAGCTTTTGCTCTTCCTAAAGATAATTGGATACAATTTTGGTCGCAACGTACATTAGTAAACCAACTTTATAAATTATTTATAAGGCGTCTAAGTACGGAATATAGATTAATTGCATCTAGTCCATTAAACCGATCAGGAACTCTTGGAAGCAGTCCTATTTATTATCTTAATAAAAGTGAAATTCTTACACATAAAATTTCTGATTATTTTCATCAGGCTTTTGGTGTGGACTTGGTTTTAAACCGCAATGATATGGCGACAATTCCTTTACATGTTGGCGAATGTCCTGATCAAAAGGCTTACACAATGGATCGCCAGGACGAATATTATGAAAAGGTATTAAAACTTCCACAACTTCACGAACAAGGAGATGGTATGAGAAGCTTTGCTTCTCTTTTGCTTGATACGTTTACATCAGAGCATAATATAACTTTAATTGATGAACCAGAAGCGTTTCTGCATCCTCCCCAAGCCAGAATTTTAGGCAGAATGTTGGCACAGAATAATCCTCACAACCGACAATTATTTATTGCTACTCATAGTGAGGCTTTTTTACAAGGATTACTTGAGGCCGATGTTCAAAATGTAACTGTGGTTAGAATTAATCGTATAGATAACATCAATCATATAAGCATTTTGAAAAATGATGAAATTAAAAACTTGTGGAGTACTCCTTTGTTACGTTATTCTAATATTTTAAGTGGTTTATTTCATGAAAAGGTTATTTTATGTGAAAGTGATTATGATTGCTTATTCTATCAAGCACTTATTGATGCCATGTTTGAACATTCTATTGAAAGGCAACCTGATATTTTATTTACGCATTGTGGCGGAAAAGATCGCATGAAGGATATTATAAAAGCGTTAAAAGCATTAAATGTACCTATAGTCGCTATTTGTGACTTTGATGTAATTAATAATAATACTTTTAAACAAATTGCTGAAGCATTTGAACTTCCATGGGATAGTTTACAATCCGAGGGAATGAAAGAAGTATATGATTATATAAATGCCAAAAATAGTTCTGGACAAAATTTTGGATATTTTATTAAAAGAACTGGTAAAAAATCTTTTGACGGTGCATCTTATACATCATATGAAAAAGTTGAAACTTTGTGTAAACGTGCAGGGTTATTTATAATACCAGTTGGTGAAATGGAATGTTTTGATAAAAGTATTAATAAATCAAAAAAAGATTGGGTATATCATGTATTAGAAAGTCCTAATTTAGCTACTAAAGCAGAGCTCTTTGAAGCACGTCAATTTATAACATCAGTCATAAATTTCTAATTTACGATAAATTACTGAATTGATATAAAAACTTTTATTATTATAATTAATGAGGTAGATTTTATATGGAAAATTTACAAGACGTTTATCATCAAATAAAAAACCGCAAATTTGTCGAAGAAAATTTAGGTAGAGATATTTGGATACAAGTTTATGGGCATAGAGAGTTAAATTCAGCTGATGCACTTTTTTGGGCAGCATTTATTCCACTAGAAAATACCACAAATGCTTTAAATAGTGAATCTTGGGAAAGCAGTGTAGGTACTCAAGCTCCAGGCTTTGCGCAAACTGATTCAGAAGTGAGTTATTATCGAATTCCCAAAGATTTTTGTATGTGCGAAAATATTGTGAATCTTAGAAGTTTTTATGGAATTAAGCCTGAATACATAGAAATAGTAGAAGAATTTCGCTTACTTAATAACCTTTATCATGATATTGCTTCTAATATTTATTATGCAATTTCAGAGAATGGAGAGCTTGTAGAAGTTGTTAAAATTGCAGATAATATGTGTACTGAGATTAAACTGGCATATCTCATACGATATGCAGCTGCACGTCAGATGGCATTAATACTATTTTTTGATATGCATATTTTTATTCCTGGAACATTAGCCGATAATCATCTCACTGAGTTTTCTAATGAATATAAAGATAATAATTTGATATATAAAGTCTGGGGATATGAATATAATTCAGAAGTTCATAGTGTTTTAAAGGGGAAACGGATCATTTATCCAAAACCCATTGATGAATGTGGCTACTGGCCATTTACGAAAAAACGCGAATATGCGGATTTTATTATTGGAATTAACGAACATGGAAATCCATTAAAATTTACATGCAATCCAGATAAACTTTCTAATAACTTTCTTGCCAAATCAGAAGTACCGGATTATTTAACGCCTGTTTTTTTTAAAAAAGAAGTATTACAAAGATATTTATCACACCCTGATTTGTATAATGTTGAGGACGGTTATCTTAAATGCCATGGACTTTGGGGAATGCATATTGATAACCATCATATGGATTATGTTTGTGTATATCTTGGAGATTTAGGGAGAGATTTACCAGAAGAAGAACAAAATCACTGGTTACAATATAATATTGCTTCATCTGAAAAATTAAGTACGGTAGCATATGAAAGAGATTTTCTTTGTAAAGCTACGGATTCAAATATTTCAGACATAAAATTCAGGAAAAGGTTTTATGAATTTCAAAAAAAATGGAAAGAAAAATTTGGATGGCATTTATTTTTACCATTAACTGAATCAGATAAATATAATATTAATCACTTACATATTCCTTTTACAAATAGTCAGGAAGAATTCGATTATCAGGTTCTCGCATTAGTAAAAATTATAATAGATTCTTTAAATGAAAAAGAAATTAACAAACATATAAAAAATGATTTAGTAGAAACTAAAGGCATTTCCAAATTAGAACAGTGGTTAATGGAAAGTGGAATTCAGGGATTTGAAGAGCATATCAAATTTCTTAGAAATCTTCAAAGTTTACGTTCCACTGGCACAGGGCATAGGAAAGGAGAGAAATATGAAAAAATAAAAAAAGCATTTAATTTAACTGATAATAATTTCAAAATTGTTTTTGATGAACTTTTATCCAAAGCTGAAGCATTTTTGATATTTCTAAATGATGGCTTTGAGCTTTAAAAAGCTTTAAAAATAAAATCCAAACTATCATATAATTTATAGCCTGAATTTTTATTAAGAAAGGTTTCAAAAATATAGAAGATCATATCGTTAAATTTTAACGTTTTAAACAATCAATATTTTTTATTATATTACACCATAAATGTAATGCACTATCTACTAAATTTTGTACGTTTGCCTGTTATCAAATATCAATTCAAAAAAATTTATACACCAAATTTTAAAAACTCTTTCAAAATTCAATTTACACAAGATTTTTAAAGATATTGGTTACTTTCATATCAATAATGATAAAAAGCCGTTAAAGCTAAAATGAAACGGTTTATAAGCATTTTATCCGTACAGTTTAAATATAGCACCTTATTTTTAATTTACAGAAAGACAGGATAATTCTAATATAATTATCATTCAATTTCTACCGGTATACTGTTAGTATATCGGTTCTCTTGTCTATCGGTGAGATGCGCGTATTTACTGCTCATGTTGATGTTGCTGTGCCGCAGCGTTTCCTGGATTTGTTTTAAATCTTTAGTTTCCTTATAAAGAAGCGTTGCGCAGGTATGCCGGAGCATGTGCCCGGCTTGCCCTTTTTCTTTCAGCTCGGCTGCCTTCAACCACTTATTCACCGCATCACGCACGGCCTGCCTTATTATACGATGCCCATACATATTATTTGAGGTAGAGGTAAATACTGGCGTCAGCCCGTCCTCATATTTTTGCTTCTTATTAGCCTTTATCCGGAAGCGGTCTTTGCTTTCAAGATAACGCATCAGCAAAGCAAAAGTATCCGGGCGCGGGTAAATCATGGAGTTCTTACCTTTGCCATGAATAAGGATAGTCTGCTGCTCGACATTTATATCTTCTTTATTCATACGGTGAATTTCAACGGTACGCAGCCCTTCTATTGCCATAAAGGCAATAATAACCTTATCGCGCAGCTCCTTTTCCGTATCAGAAGGTATGGAATGAAAAAGGTATTCCAGCTTGCCGGCCGTAAGATAAGGAATATTTACAAGTGCCGCATCCGGATCACGCGGCGCTTTAACATCTTCAGCCGGGTTTTCACTTATGATATGAAATTTTTGGGCAAGGTGATAAAATTTGCGTATTGCTGTAAGTTTGGCAGATATGGTAACAGCTTTCTGATTTTCCTGCACCAAAAAATCACGGTACAATATAATATGCTGCTCCTGAACGCGCAGAGGTTTAAAATCGTTATCCTTGCACCAGGAAAGAAATTTTCTGATACGCCCATAATAATTTTTAGTTGTATCATCTGAAGGCTTACCGCCGGCAATATATTTTTTCAAAACGTCCTCATAGTTATCCAAAAAAATTTCTTCGACGTCGGCGTAAGTATATTTTGCAATTTTTGATTTGTCAGTAATAAAATCCGGCATCATAACTAAGACTCCATAATCATTAAAATTTAGCTTTTACAAAACTGTATTTTTTGTACGTTTTAACTATGTATATTTTATATTATACTTAGTTAAATGTCAAAAAATAAAAGGCTATAAAATAGCCTTTTATCTCATATCATTTTTAAACCATATCATAATTTTCAAAAATATCTGGCAATTTAATTATCGTAGTTAAAGATAAAATATTTGACTTTATCCAAAGTATGTAATATAAATAACCATTAAAATGCAAAATAAACCAAATATAATATCTTTTTTTTCTTCTTTTATTTTTTCTTTATTTTTTTCTTTTTTCAAATCAATCCATGTTTTTACACTAAATAATATACCTGTTAATAATAAAAATATATTTGAAATATTTATAGTGTTAAAAAAAACATTAATATTATTATTAGCAAATTTATCAATTAAAGTTATATTCCATATCACAAAAGATATATAGGTTAATTTTGTTAATAATGTAATATTCTTTGTTTTTTTATAATACTTTAATCCCAAATATAAAGTTATTAAAAGAAAACCTACTGAATATACTATCAACGTTTTATCATTTGCATTAAGAATTGAATGTATAGTCATCTATTACACCTCATTTTAATAATTTTTTAATTTTTCAAGGACTAAGTCACCAATACCTTCTACAGTTGCAACTATATAGTCCTTGTGTTCGAGTCCTTCTATTGTATCAATTCTTTTTTCTATTCCGTTCATAGCAATTATATTAAAACCAACTGCTTGTATAACATCATTGGTAATTACTTTCGCAGTATCTTCATTTATATTTCCGTATTCATCATATATTCCTCCATATTTTTTACTATCATTTACAATAGTATAAGCGGTTCCACCTACAAAAATTATATTTTTTACAACTTTCACTTTTGAAAGAATGATTACATCTGCCGTGACATCTATTGCAAATTTTGCAGTTTCATAACCCACCTCTCCTATTGTTTTAAATGTATTATATAAATCAAAAAATGCTTCTGCCTCAATTAAAGTATTATTTAAGCCTTGATTCCTATCAACTACAAAATTGATGCCAATACCTTTATCATATTTACATATTTTTTCTAATTCATCAAGTAAATATTGCTCTATTGCTTCACCATATTGTGGATTGGCAATTCTATTTGCTTCACTCTGGTTATAAGCATCAACTATTATTTTATATCTTTCATCTTGCGTAAGTGCATGTTCAAGCCTAAATGCAATTTTTTCCTGTTCTTCATGGCTTAAACCGTTATATTTCTCCGTATTTACAGCAGAACTTGCACCAGTAGACGTTTCGCCTCCAGCCGCCTTACTTACTACTGCACCAAGTATTTCAGCAGCCCACTGTCTTACAGCCGGGTCTTTTATCTCCCACAGAGCTTGCTTTGCCATTTCTACGGCTGCTGCTCCGCCTGCCGCACCACTAAAATCACCATTTGCCCATTGAGAAATTAATCCTTCAAGGAAAGCATTTAACATAGCTTTTTGCTCTAAAGAAATTTTACCAGTTAAATCACCTATCATTTTATGGCCAAGTTCCTGTGCCAATCCAATAAACTCCTGTTTTTCTTTTACATCATTTTTATCAAAAATTTCACCGAGTTTATTAAGAGCATTCTGTGCATCACGGTTCAGGCCTGCAAGGTCCTGTTTCTGGTTTTCTTTATCACGGATTTCAATTTCGCCCTCAGATACTGTTGCTTTGGTTGTGCTATCAGCTTCATCAGATACAGGCATCCCCGGATTAGGAGTTAACCCTGCATCTTTTCTATCTGCATCTTCACTAGTATCAATACCAACACCAAGACTGCCTGCTTCGTATTCCGCTTCGTTCTTAATATCTTCATAGGTCAGCGTGCCGGTAGAAAGTTTGTTCTTATCCGCATTATCTCCAGAGATAATGCCGCCTTTAAGGTCAGTGTTATCCTCAACATAAATATCAAAGCCTTCGTCACCTGCGTAAATGCCGCTCTGGTCTGTAACGCTATCATATTTACTGTTTATATTGCTTTCGGAAGCACTTCCATAAATACCACTCTTATTGGGATTATCTTTCCCGGGCACAACAGAAATGCCGATATTTAAGCCGGCAGATTTATTTTCTTCGCTGTAATTATTGCTATCTTGCTGACTTTCAATATTAAGGTCTCCACCTACGTTGCCGGTAACTTTTTCACCGGAAAGTTTACCACCAACAATATTGGTATCTTTGCCACTACTAAAATCAAGCTCTTTATCGGCTGTAACCGTGCTTTCGTTATAGCTGGTGCTATTAGCGTCAACAGTACCTTCTGCCTTGCTTCCTCCTATGTTAATACTCTCAACACTGCCGGTAATTATATCTAATCCAACGCCAATACTTGCACTGCTGCTTTCGTTATCCTGTTTTGTAACGTTACTGTCTTTGGATGCCGTTACGTTAAGGTCTTCAGCAGCATTTAATGTTACGTTTTCACCTTCTACATTGCTGCCTTTGATATTAATATCTTCTTCGGTCGAAGTAATAGTAACATCACCTTCCGCTTTAATATTGCTGCCCCGGTTTACTATGGTTGTACTATCGCTGCTGCTTTCAGATTTTTCAGTACCAAAGCTTACATTTAAGCTAAGATTTTTAGCCGGGTCTTTAACTGCGTTTTCAAGCGTTGACCAGTTATCTTTCTTTTGCGTAACTTCTGTTACTGTATCATAAGCCTTATAAGCATGGAGCGCAGCCAAACGTTCATCTTCTACCTGTCCGGCACGTTCAATATGCCCTATTGCTTCTTCTGCAATATCTATTGCCTGCCCGCCAACAGATACAGTAATACCAGTTCTCTTATACTCATGTTCTTTGTGGGCGTTGTAAACGTTTTCGCTGCTTTCAATATTTACGTTTTTACCGGTAATGTTAATATCCTTGCCGGCAATTACTTCACTGCCGGTTACATTGGCATCATCTTTGGCTTCAAGGTTTACGCTGCCTTCAATGCTGCCAACGGTAGAGCCGACATTTTCAACATTCTTGTTGGCATATTCGTCACGCTGTTTTTCGCTGCCAATGGTAATACCAAATCCGCCTCCGGCAAAAATGCCGCTCTTTTTAACCTTCTTAATATATTCACTCTCACTGGTCTGTTCCTGCGTGCCTATATTAAGTTCGCCACCGGTTTTAATATTTACATCATTATCTGCAACTACGTTACTTGCCGTAATATTAGTATCAGCACCGCTTGTTACATCTACGCTACCGCCGGAAATATTAGAACCAACTACGGCGTCAAGATTGCTGTAATCATAAACATCTTTGGTTGTGCTGCTGAAAATGCCGGAAGATTCTTCGTGTTTTTCATGCAGGCGTTCATGGTATTCATTTTCGGCAGTAATATTCACTTCGTTACCGGCATTAAGAGAAATTTTGCCTTCTTCGCTTGTAATGTTGCTGCCTTTAATATTGATGTTATTTTCTCCGTTAAGGCCAATATCACCTTTACCTGTTATATTAGAACCAATTACAGTTTCATCAACTTTACGGTTATGGTTATAATAACTGCCTCCACGGTGACCTACTTCACTTTCCTCGCTGTAAAGGTCTTTAACGGCACTTACATTAATATCGTTGCCAGCCGTAATTTCCGTATTTTGCGCAGCAGAAGTAAGCATACCGCTGAGGTTTACATCTCTGCCTGCATTAAGGCTGACGTTATCCCCGCTAAGTATGCTTTGCTGGTTTTCTACGCTGTGAATTTCCGCACTGGAGCTGCCATAAGCTACTGCAACGTGTTTTTCATTGGCAACCGTGGCAATGTCTATATCATTACCGGCGTTCAGGCTTAAATCGCCTTCCGCTGCCATAAGCCCGCCGCGGTCAGTAATCGTATCAGTTGCATCAAGGCGCAGGTCTCCACCTGCCGTAATGGTTGCTGTATTGCCTACGGTAGTCTGGTGCAGCTCTTTATACTGCGTATCTTTTTCGGTTGTGATATTAGCAATGTTATCAGCTTTAATATTTACATCATTTTCCGCTGCTATATTGCCGCTCTTATTAAGTACATCCCCTTTGGCTTCAAGGTTAATATCCGTACCTGTAATATCCCCACCCAGGTTTTTAATATTATCGCCGTGTAAATCAACGGTGCGGTCGGCATTAATAGTGCCTATGTTTTCAATATCCTGTTTGGAGTAAAGTTCTACTTCACCACCGGTAATTAAAGCTCCGCTTGCTTTCAGGTCTTCGTCACGGATGGCAGCAAGGTATACTTCGGGCACAAGCACTTTCTGCCCGTTAATTTCTTCTTCTACCAGCCATACAATATCACTGGTCAAAGATGCAATTTGTTCTGCCGTTAAAGCCACGCCTATTTCAAGGCCCATTTCTTCGGCTGCAACAGCGCCTGCTTCCATAAGTGCCTGGAACTGCTCCATGTCACTGCCATAACCGTCAAGATATTTCTTGCCGGTAAGATTAAGAACCTGTTCAAGCACAAATTGTTGTTCAAAACAGCCGTCGCCGAGGCGTTTGGAAACTTTTTCCGGGTCTGCCTTTACGCGCTCTAAGAGGTAATCGCTCGAAAGAAATTCGTGGTAATCCGCATATTTGGGGTTGGTTTCAACCAGGTAATCTGCGGACGGGTCTTCGTTTAAGGTATAGATTTTACTGTTAATTTGCAGCTGGTCTATGGTAAGCTGTTTATCAGCATCAAACGGGTTATTTTCTGCTGCGGTTTTGCCGTCCAGCTTATCCGTAACTTCGGTGCTGACGGTTTTCTCACGGTCTTCATACTGTTTGCCGTCAGCTTCGAGGGTTTTATTAATTACGCCGTTCTGCCCGACGATTTTTACCGTGCCGGTGCCGCTCATAACGGACAGGCGCTCGCTGGTATCACTTTGCTCCTGGTCATAGACGTTATGGTCTTTATAGGGAATTACGGTTGTGCCGTATACATAATGGCAGCCAATGTGGAATCTTTTATGTTTTTTATATTTCCAGTAATGGTTTTCACGGCCTAAATCATCATGGTGGATAGTGCCCTGGTAACCTACGTTTTGAACAGTGTTGCCTGCTTCTACCGTCAGGTCTTTGCCTGCTGCTATTTTGCTGTAATGGTTAATAACGTCTTTATCTGCCTTGATGTTGATATTGCCGCTGGCAATGATGTTGGCATCGTCTGTTTCTTCTTTGATAACGCCGGTATGAATGGTGCGTTCAAATTCGCGCATGGCATCATAATAGTTGCCACCAGGTAAATGTTCTATTTTATAGGATATATATTCTTTAGTAATATCCCAGTCCGTTACAAATTTATCTTTTTTATTGATTACATCATTTGCCGTAATATTGATGTCGCCCTGGCTTTCAATATTACTGGAACGGTTAAGCACAGTATCTTCGGCATTTATGGTAATATCGCCTACGGCGTTAATCAAAGAGCCCTGTTTATAGGCAGTATCGTTCTGGTTCGTAAAGTTTTCAGCGTTAAACTCTGCGCTGCCGCCTACGGCGATAAGACCGTCTTCATTCATGAAGTCGCCGCTGCTGGTTTCGGTGAGGTTGCCGGTAACAAAGATATTGCCAAGGCTCTGGTTGGTAAAGTTGCCGGTGCTAAAATCCGCATTGCCTTCAACGCCAAGATAGCCGTTATCTTCGTTAGTGAAGCTGCCTATATCCGCAGTTAAATTACCCTGCACGTCCATGGCAGAATTGGTATTTACCATGGTATCTGCTGTGATATTGGCGTCTGTACCGGTATGGAAGGTAGTTTCGTTTTTATTGGTAAACGTCCCGGCATTGACGGTACTGGTGCCGGTAGTATAAATATTTGCGTTATCGCTGGTTAAGGTATTTGTACCATTAAGAGTAAGGTTTTCTGTATTGATAAGCGCTTTATTTTCATTGGTTAAATCGGCAGCGGTCAGCTGCATATTGTTTACGCTGACAATAGTGGAAGCATTATTAATAAACTCCGTGCCTGCGGTAACAGCCATATCGCCTGCAGCGGAAATTAAACTTTCTTCTTCATTATTAATGCTGCCGGATATGATATTTACATCTTCACCGGCTTTAATGGTTGCTTTATTCTGATGGAGCAGCCCTTCGACATCTGCGGTGAAATCTTTAGCCGCTTCGATATAGCCTTCTTCGGTATTTTCTACATTACCGGCTTCTATTACTGCATTTTCCGTGGCAGCTATTTTGCCGGTATTGCTTAAAAGCCCGTCCGCGCTGATATAAAGTTCGTTAGCATATACTTCACTGGCGTTATTGGTAATATTGTTACCAATAAGGCTTAATTTATTGGGGTTCTGGCCATTTAAGCCGTCACCGGCAATGTAGATGTCATTTTTATTGTCAGCAAAGCGCATATTGCCGTCAGCCCAGTTTGTAACTGCGCCGCTGGCAAGGGTTACGTTATCTGTATTAATAAATCCAAGGCCGTTAACGCTGATGCCGTTGGCATTGGCAATAACCACGCTTGCTTTATGCCCGGCCACTTCGAGGTAGCCGTTAAGCACGCTTGCACAGGAGCTGGTAACTTCGTTTAAAATTACCCGCGCGCCGTTGCCGGCAAGAAACATATTGCGGTCGATGTAGCCACCGAGCTGCGTTTTTGTATATTCCGTAGCGTTATTTAAAATAAGGCCGCTGGATTTAATGTTAAAATCGCTGTACAGATTGCGGGAAACACCGTTATCGTTGACCTGGGCAATCTGCACAAGGTCTACGCCGTTAGCGGCATGGTCGATAATTGGTTTATATATCCCGTCAGCATTTGGGTCTGCTACAAGTGCCAGTTCTTCATCAGGCACTTTTTCCGCTGCTTCTGTGCCTGCTACTCCGGAAGTTCCTGAAATATCCGGGGTGATAATTTTCTCAGCTTCGCGCGGAGGTTCCGGTTCGGGCGGTTCCGGGGGAACATCCGGGTCTGTTTCATTAATTGTAACAGTACCATTTGGCGCCTGAAGATTTTCATCATAAGTATTTACTTTTTCACCGGCAACAATAACATTGCCTTTATCTGAATATAAGGAGCCATGCGCGGTTACAATGCCGCCAGCTTTAATATCCAGGTTATTTACGGCATCTAAAGAGCCGGAAAGTTCTGCCGCCCCGTTAATTGTCGCGGTAAGGTTGTTGGATGCGCTGAGCAGCGCGCCCTGGTTATTGACTATGCTGCCTGCTTTGATTTTAAGGTCGGCATCATCGCGTGTAAAGCTGCCGCTGCCTTCGGCTGCTTCATATTCTTCACCGGCAATAATCTTCCCGCTGTTGGTAAATTTGCCGTCTGCTTCTATATTTATGCTACCACGAGCTGAAATATTAGTATTATTTTCAATATCTGCATTAAAGGCATCTAAACTAATGCTGCCATTGGAACTGATTACATTATCTACTTCTGACGTTACTCCGTCATCTGTTTCTGTCGCAGTAGTTTTATTAAAGGTAATTTTCCCGCTGCTGCTGATGCTTAAGCTGTCCTGCGCGGCAATATTACCGGAAACATTTACGCCAAGCCCGGAGTTTGTGCCGACCAGCATAATCTTCCCGGCATACATACCGCCTAAAGCACCAACGTCAAGATTGACGCCGCTGCCTGCACTGCCAAACTGTGCTGCACCGGTATTTTGGTTATAGTCTATCTGGTTTTTGCCGGCAATGACGTTTATTTCGTCCTGCGCCCAGAGTTCGGCATTTATTTTAGCTGCATTAGCGTAAATATCTAATTTGCTTACGGGCTGATACTGGTACTGGCCCGTTGCTTCGTTAATCGGGTAACTGCTGCCAGCACCGTTTATTTCTACGGTGCCGCCTGTTACGTTAAAACCTGTAAGGGTATTGTGATTAATAATAGGAGTGGATGAATACGATAAGAACTGGCTGCAACTGCGCTGCACCTGGGTGGATGAGGACGGCTATACCCATAAGGACTCCAACGCCTGCCTGCTGGCTCAGGAGCTGGCGGGGATGAACGCCGGATTGAAGGTGCTGGCCGCCGGGATCAAGGACCGCTATGACAGCGACTTCATTTCGTCGGATCTCAGCCTGTTTGCCTGGGCGGAGGGCGAGCTGTTCCGGGTGTATATCTCCTTTTATCTGCCCAACACGATGGATGGAGACGATACGGCGGAGCTGAACTGCACCCTTACCGGACCAGAATTGAAAGCACTCATTGAGGATCTGGATCAGGCCTGCGCCCGGTTCCCGGAGCGGAAATAATCGCTCTGAACCGCAATTCCTGACAGCGAACGGTAAAATATCCATACAGGATCAACAGAACGAAGGAGGACACCGTTATGAAAAATCTGACAGTCATTTTCCTGTGCCTGCTCCTTGCGTCCGTTACCCTCGGCTGCGGGAAAAAGAACGGGATCAGGGTGACCTACGCTGGAAATATAAACACCTATTGCGAAATGAAGGACGGTACCTGGTCCTGCAATGACCGGTCCTATGAATACCGCCTTGAACGCAGGGGACGGCTGCCAAACGCGGAATGTGATTCCGTGTTTGTGTACCTCAGCAACCTGCCGGACATCTCCTTTGAGCAGGCCGCGAAGGCATCGGGGCTTAGCAGCGACACAGCGGATTATTTTGCCGCCGAGGACGCCGTTTTAGTGGAGTTGCGGACGGAATAAGTCTGCGCTTTTGAAGCCCAAACAGGATTCAAAACAGGAAAAACCGCGGAAACCGTTCGGGTAATGTTCATAGGGACACAAGTTGACACCATATCTTGCAAGGGGGCGGACAGCGTTTGCTGTCCGCTTTCTTGCGCTTTTTCTCTGTTTTTATTATGCGGGAAGCTCGAATACCTCACTCAGGGGCGGCGTAATGCGCGGCTGCACTTCGCCCTGCTCCATCGCGCTGTCCACCGTGCCGATGTCGCGGTACACGATACGGATGCTCTGGTGGGAGCTGCGGGAGTATTTTTCCGTCCGCTCTCCCACCTCGATCCGCTGGATGAACAGCCGCAGCAGCTCCGGCGTCAGCTCGTCGATGGCGGTGTACTGCTTCGCCTTCTCAACGAACGTGTTCACGTTGGCGGAGGCGGCTTTCAGCTTTTCCAACCGGGCCTCCTTTTCGGGGATCTGTTCCTCCAACGCTTTCTGTTCGCCGGTGTAATCGACCGCCAGCATCCGGTACTGCTCATCGGTCACCCGCCCCAGCACATTGTCCTCATAGAGCCGCTTGAACAGCTTGGACAGTTCCTCTCTGCGCCGCCGCATGGTATCCAGATCTTTTTGGATCGTGTTCATCTCACGCCGCAGCTCCAGCGTATTCTTGCTGCCGATATAGGCGGCGAACTGCTTTTCCTTCATCCGCGCGAAGTGCGTCACCCGGCGTAAGTCCTCCAGCACAACGGCTTTCAGTTCAAACTCCCGGATGTGATGCGGCGTGCAAACGGTCTTGCCCTTTTTGCCGTAGGTGTAGCACTTGAAGTTGTACTCCGTCCGCTTCATCGTGCTGGCTCTGTGCAGCACCAGCGGCTTGCCGCAATCCGCGCAGAACACCAGTCCAGAGAAGATGTTCGGCTCGTCCATGTGCTTGGGGACACGCTTTTTGTGCTGACGCACCTCCTGCACGATGTCCCACTGCTCCTGTGTGACAAGAGCTTCGTGGGTGTTCTTCACCACGAACCGCTCACTTTCAGGGCGCTCCACACGCTGCTTGTTTTTGTAGGAGATCGTAGTGGTGCGAAGCCCAACCGAGTGTCCGAGGTAGACCTCATTGTTCAGAATGCTGGTGACGCTGTTGGAAGACCACAGGCATGGTCTGGTGGTGTCCAGTCCTCGATGGCTTTTCCCGGTCTTGCGGTAGTAGGCGTTGGACGGGTTCACCACCTGCTCCTTTGTGAGGATGGTGGCGATCCGCTTGGGGCCGTTCCCCGCAGCGCAGAGGGAGAAGATGCGCTTCACCACAGGTGCGGTGTCCTCGTCCGGAACCAGCGTGTTGGCGTCACCATCACTTTTCCGATAGCCGTAGGGCGGTCTGCCGCCCAGCCGCTCTCCCTGCTCCGCTTTCATTTTCATGACCGCGCGGACCTTGCGGCTGGTATCCTTGGCGTGAAGCTCGTTGGCCCAGTTGCGGATGGGGTTGAAGTCATTGCTGCTCTCCACTGTGGAATCCACGCCATCGTTGACAGCGATGAAGCGGACATTCTTCTGGGGAAAATATATCTCCATGTAGTAGCCCACCTGAAGGTATTCACGCCCCAAGCGGGAGGCGTCCTTTACGATGAGGTTCGCCACCTGTCCCGCTTCGATCATCTCCACGATCTTTTTCCATGAAGGCCGCTCGAAGTTCGTACCAGAGTAGCCGTCATCCGCAAGGAAGATGGTGTTCTCGAAGCCCTTTTCTTTTGCGTATTTCTCCAGCAGGGTGCGCTGGTGCTGAATGCTGTTGGACTCTCCGGCCCGCTCGTCCTCCTGACTGAGCCGCCCGTAGAGTACGGTGTATTGCTGATTTTCTTGACCTGCCATAGTTACCTCCTTTTCGTTGGGGCAGGCCGGTACGGTAACACGAAGTATACCGCACCGGCTCTCGCAAGTCTACCGGAATTTTACTGCTCATGATGCTCCCGCTCTAACTTTGTGTCGATGAGCCGCAGGAGTTTGTCTGTGGGTGTTGCCGATGCGCCGCCGGGAAATACGGAGGTCACAAGGAAGCACTTCCCACCGACCAGCATCGCCCGTTGACGGGTGAGGTCATCGCCCTCCCATTTGGCTGTGCTGTCACGGAACAACGTTTCCACGCCGCCGTCCTCGGAGCGGCGCAGGATAACCTGCTCCGGCCGGTAGGCACCGAGGATGCCCGTGTCACGATAAATTTCCCAATCCTGTTTCATCCTAATCCTCCCATCGTTTGCTCTTGCTGTTGCTTTTTCTGTTCTTCTCGCGCGGCGTGTTCATCCAATTTTTCTTTCACAGCCATAGCCGCGCCCGCGGCGAAGCCAATCGCCGCGCCGAAGTTTTCAGCGGCGATTTTCGCCTCTATGCGCCGCCGCTTTTCCTCGGCATCCTCGTCCTCATCCAGCAGTGTTCCTACGGCAGACAGTCCTGCCACGACGGGGATCAGAGGAACAGGCCGCGGATCGCCGCCGCGCCATACCAACCCGC
>ENA-OURV01000510-OURV01000510.1-human-gut-metagenome-genome-assembly--contig:-NODE-510-length-33424-cov-3.878150_pt1 | contig 33424 bp, 27 predicted proteins | sample MGYA00242141_ERZ509072 | MGnify/ENA primary metagenome ERZ509072 (study PRJEB26280, sample SAMEA2338763) | human gut metagenome | biome: human gut; feature: human-associated habitat; material: faeces... | reverse complement strand
ATTTTATAATGCTGTTTGTTCTTAAAGGTGTGACAAGGGAAGAACTCAAGGAATTCCCAATGGGTGGACGAATGGCAAAATTTGCAGATAAATTAAAAATAAAATCATAAAATTTTCTCTTTTTTAATTTCAATACTATACATATTACTAACGCACTTACTAAAAATAATAACAAAAATGTCTCATAATGAAAATCAATACTTATCATCTCAGCACTCTCCTTTGTAAACTAGCTTACATATATAAGATGATTTAAAACATCAAATGGTTCATTTGAAAAAAAATTTATTGTTTCATTTTAACTGCCAAACTAAATTCCAGTTTAGGTGATGCAAGGGATTTCGTCCGCACCCCTAAACCCGCTTATGCCAATAATAGTAGATAGCAAAAGGAAATCTGATGCTCCCTGTATCAGGTAGCTACTATTAAGTCACTAAACGGGTGGAGAAGTCACTTCGCCTTGTTTTGGTGTGTTTACTTTTTATGTCCCTGGTGTATATTCTTGCGTCAGGAAACCATGATTCCGGCGCAGTGGAAACCTACATTCCGGACACGGAAACCGCCTTTGATTGGCATAACTACCATCCAAAAGAAAGCGAGTCAATGTCAAACCCAGAGCCACTTGCGGGGCGTTAGTCGGCTTAATATTGGGGAGATTTCTTATATTCTAGATAATTGCCAATCGGTTTCCAAACCACCCCTCATCTCCATCCACATCTTCTTTTTCTGAATCACCTGGTCCTCTGAAAACTTTGGATGAACAATATCTTTTATCACCTCATCACTCGCCCCTACCTGAAGTAGTTCCTTTATCACAGCTCTCCGAATAGAACCTGTCATATCCGAAGAGTAGATGTCTAGCAAGGACATTTTTCCAAAGTTTTCAAGATACCGTGTTTTCTGTTCTTCTTCATCTTGCCGCTTTTCCACTTCAATTGCCGTTTGTATCATATCTGCAGTAATGGTTGGTGCAGACTTCTTTTCATCCGGAACCGGATGTATCTTTCGTCCCATCCCATCCAAATCCATCATCATAAACGCAAACGCATCCATCCCATAGATTTGGATATTTTCGCTCTTATCCTTTTGTTTCTTCAGGTACGCTAGCGATGCATCACCTACAAACTGGCATTCCTCCATCTGTTTTTCCTGTATCTTTTTCTGCTCCGCCGGAACAAATGCTCCACATTTCCGTGCTTCCAGATATTTTTCGTGTTCCCATGGGAACCACTTCTTATCCCGGATTGGATTTTCTCCACGCACAAAGATAATGCATTCATCATCCGGCAACAGACGGATTTCGTACTCTAACATCAATTCTCTGCCCAGAACATCATAGTTCTCACTATAGGAACCACTGGAACCTTTACTCTCTCCGCTGGTTCGTTTATCAATCGTCCACTTTCCAAGTAACTTCGAGACATATTCATAGGTGCTGGCTTCATTTCCACCCAGATAAATAAAAGTATCGCAGTTACCAACGATACCCTCCCATGCCCCATCGGCAAACAAGGTCTTTAACTGTGCCAGTGACTGCAAAATCGGTACACAGTACACGCCCCTGCTTCGACAGGTTGCCAGTATTTTGTCAAAATTATTGGGCATTTTAATATTCGCCATCTCGTCTAACCAAAAGCCTACATCCATCGGAAGTTTCCCACCAAAGAATCTTGCCTGCCGGTATAATTCCTGAAAGAGCATGGTATATACCATTCCCGGCACAAAATTAAAGGTATCGTCATCGTCCGGAATAATAATGAACAGATTGCTCTTTGTCTTTCCATCTCCATCTATCCCGGTACCAAACTCGTCCAATGGAATGTCGTTAGAAGAAAAGATTTCAAGAAGTTCCTCATTATCAAAAGGCTGCATCCTGGCATTTACTGTCATAATGACGGAACGAATTGTATCATCCGGGCCGCCACGGTATCTCTGGTATGCTTTCACTGCCGGATGGTCTGGTTTCTTTCTGGCAAGTTCGTTCATACGCTCATCCAGTTTGGGGGATGTGTCATTATCTAAAAACTGCGCCTCATCCAATAAAAAAAGAATGGATTTCCAGTTTTGCTGCAGCAACTCTACTTTCCCTTTTTCTGTATTAAAATAAGCCTTCGGGCACTCCATCCAAACATACAGAAACAGGCTCTCTAAAAACATTTTTTCGGCTTTTTCCCAAAAGGGGTCTGCACTTGAGTTTTTAATATTAGGGGAATTGGTATTCTGAATCAGGTTCGTAACCAGTTTTGTAATATCGCTCTTATTCCGTATATAGGGAAATGGATTAAAGTGCATGCTTTTGTCCATTTCGCATAGATTAAGCGTATATACCCTAGTGTCTTTCTGTTTAGAGAGCCAGGCTCCCAGTTCTTCCGCCAGTCCCCCCTTCGGGTCGGTATACACGTTACAGTCATGCAAAGACATCAAATTCGGTGTCAAAAAGAATGCAGTCTTTCCGGCACCACTACCGCCAACCACGAAAACATTATTGTTTCGCAGTGTATCGGAGTCATAACGAAACCGTACATTTTGCGACAGTACCTTATTCTCCGCAGACAACTCCGAAGTTTTCCCGGTATCCTTAGCCGCATATTTTTCATTGAAGTCACGAACTTCTCCCCATTTTGCCGAACCAAACTCATTTCCAGGCATCCGATTATGATCCATGCGGTTATAAGCAGAAAAACTTAATATCATCCACAACAATCCTCCTACCAGAACCATACTCACACTTTTGTCGTTATACACCCGCAGCGGATGGAGAACACACCATAAGATTTGCTTTTTAAGATTTGTCAGTTCTACATCCATGATATACAATCCGCTCAGGCTATAAAAAAAATAAAGTGTGGGCAGTAACAAAACCACACACACTTTTATTAACATCCGCAATCTTCTCTTTTTGGCATCCCCGGCAACATACGTTGCACGGCTTTTTGTTTGACGTCTGCTCATTTTGCCCTCCCTCCTTAATGTTTCTTACCTTTCGGTTTCAGCACATCCTTAGTTATCGTATTCTCCAATTCTTTTACTGCCACCCTGCTTCCACGGCTTCTCTGATGTTTCAAACACTCTGTGGCAATCTCTTCATTTTTCTTAGCATAAGTACGAAGTGCCTTCCCATCCAGACTATACTCCGTGATTTCTGAGGATTCAGAACGCTTCAGATACGCATGAAGTCTTTTTCCATCCTCAGATAGTTTTGTATCTGACTTGTCCAGACAGATGCAGCGCAAAATATCCGGCGATTCCTGATGTTCCTTCGGAAGATGAGCCACATAGATGTTTTTTGACTCTGCTACCATCTGGGTATCCATATCAAAAGTAACCGGAATGTACTCCGTACTTTGGTAATTTTCTTTCATTGCCTCCATGGACAGCACTTTTTCCATGGATTTCTCAGCTACAGAATTAGGGGCAAAAGATGGTTCCTCATTCTCCTGCCCCTGATTAAAAGAAGGAAATATCCCCGCATACTCTGGTTTTAACTTACCAATCAGTTCCACTCGTTCTTCTCCCACAGGGGCAAATGCCTTTTCCAGTTCCTTCACATCCAGTTTTACCGGTTCAGAAAAATCTGGATTTTCTCTGTTATCAAGAACATATCCGAAAACATCCTCTTTTCTGGCAAGACAGGTAATCACCGTCTGCCCCTCATCCAAAAGAATACAATCTTCTTTTTTGACCCGAATTGCACGGGAGGATGCTTCTCTTGTTCTTTCACGGGGAACCCGAAAGATGTACGCATCCTTTTCCTCCCGCAAAAGTAAGGATTCGATATTGATACTGATTGGCAGATAGTCCTTATCGTTGATTCTATTCTGAATCTCCTCCAACTGCTCTACATGCATCATGCCTTCATATCCTTTGACGGCAAGTTCTTCCAGATAATCCCTGCCATCCGGTCCTGCCATTGCCATATACTCATCAATGTCGATATCCTTTGGTGTTTCCCGCAATTTCTTTTTGTAATAATCAATCACTAACCTCACATTTTCCACATCATCCGGATTATAGGCAATCTGGGTATAACCATCTCCCAGTTTCAAATCCGGCAGCTCCGCAAAAGAAACCCGCATCTTCTTTAGCCGGTCATAAAACGGTATCAGTTCTTTTTCACCCTCGATAGGAATGTTGAGAATCACATATCTGCCACCTGTCATCTTTTCCAAATCACACAGTTTCATCGTGTTATGTGTTCCCTCACTGGCATAATGAAGTTTCATACGGTGTTGTAAACGCTTCACCTGGGCAATCTGCACGCCTTTTGCTGCTCCTTTTGCAGAAAAACGCAGCGCCCGTCCCAGTCCTCCCAGTCCTTTTCCATATAATTCTATAATTTGTACTAATGATTGTAATTCTTCACTCATCGGCTATCCCTCCTGCTTTTCTTTGATTTATCCTTCGATTCCTCTTTTTGCCTCATCATTTCATAAAATTCAATACAGCGTCAAATCTCCATCACATCTTTTCGATTCTGTGCCATTTCAAGAACATCATTCGACGGCATTTTGGCTTCTACCGCCTTCCTTAACTGCTCGATCTGCGCTGCAGAAAGAGCAGTATCTTTGATAATATACTGCATCACTTTTTCATATCCGCTTTCAGACTCCTTTTTATAAAAATGTTCCTTAAAAATCATCTGCAATCTCCCCACCGGATTTTCAATCAAAGGAATCTTACTATCCTGTGCCACATCCACTCCCAAAATGATACACAGCATTTTTTCATGCTTTAGCAATAACTCTGTGGTATCCAGTGTTAAATATTCATCAACCTGTTGTTCCGACAATCCATATCGAACTCCCAGATAAACTAACGACCACTCTCCATCGGTTGCCCCAATCCCATGTTTTTTTATCAGTTTCTTCATCATACTCATCTGTTCTTCTGTCATAACGTTTTATTCCTCCTGCTTTGCTTCATCACTTTTTCCAGTTCTCTTTGCGTACTTCTTACTTCTTTTCGTTTGATATAAATGCCACATTGCTTGGTATCCTTTTTCATCCGCTGCACGACACGAACACTCTGCTCATGCAGATAGAGCGGTGTTCCGGTTCTTCGATACAACCGTCTTGCTTCTAGCACCTGTCGGACCATGGCTTTCTGATAATCTGACATTTCTTTATACGGAACAAACTGATAGTTGCGGCTCATTGCCCAGTCCAGTTTGGAAGCACTTTGTATTCTCTTACCACTTTTTTGCAGCAACGATTTCCCTGCCTTTGCGTCAATACGCCGGTCAATATCTACCGGCATGTATCCGTCACTCAAACGATACGTCCGAATGGCTTTTCCTCTGCCCGGCGGTGTAAGGGCAAGATATACACCATGCTCCCTTGATACACCTTCCCGCAGCCGGTAATGGAAATCTCTTACCATTCTGTTCTTAAAATCCGCATAAGACTTACTTAGCAAAATACATTCATCCATATCTCTTTCCACACGTTCTCTGCCTGTCATATTTCCCTTTTTCTTGTCGTAATCTGTCGAGTAATCCAACGCCGGATTCTTTTCTTTTAATGGTCCGGTATGATATTTCTGAGCCAGACAGTTTGTTAGCGGTCGAATAACATTCTCCCAATCGCCCCTCTCATAACGATACTTTCCGCCATCTCTGCTTACAGAATTAAACACCAGATGCATGTGCATATGCTCCCGGTCTTTATGGACAGAACAGGCATAATCATAATTCTCTGCCAGATATTCATCCACCCAGTCCTTTATAAATAGAAGTGCCTGCTCCGCTTCTATCGTCTCATCTTTGGAAAATGAAAACTTGAAATGATACCCTTGTCTCGTTCCAAGTGTTGGATGTATTTGTTTTGTCAAAAAAAATGTATCAAGAATCTGCTCCGAAGTAATACCGGAATTGCTAAAACACAATCCACCTGTCTTTTTTTCATTCATAATGTAAGGAATGGATTTCCGTAAATGTTCCTCTGTCTTAATGGCATCCATTTTAATAATCAGTGACATCTTTTCCACCTTTCATAATCCGTATGGTGCTTTTCATCATGGCATACACTTCATCTAACTTATCCAACAAATCTGCACTAGGTTCGACATATTGATGTTCGTTATATTTTTTCGCAATCTGATTGATATTGACACCAATCTTGTTAATCTCATAAATCATCCTTACGATAGAAGCATCAAACTCATCCCTGGTCACATCCGGCGGACACTTAGCCACACTTCGGATATATTCACTCATACTCTTCCGATGCAAACTTGCCTGCTTGTGTAATGCCGCCTTTTCTTCCGGCGTCATTCGTACCCGAAGCATTTCTGTTTTCATGTCATTCACAATTTCATCCCTTTCTGTTTGGACATTATGTCCAAACGTAAATTTTTTGTCCTGTCTAACCTCATCACGTCTGGACATTTTGTCCAAACGCTAACTTTTGTCCTGTCTTACCTCATCACGTCTGGACATTTTGTCCAAACGTACTGTTTTTGCTTGATTTTTAGCTATTTTTAGGCGTTTTTGATGTGCATCTAATGACCATAAAATATACATTTTGTCTTCTCATTCAAGCCCTGCAAGATACGCATGATGTGTCCACATCCATGCACATATCTTGTAAGGGGACACCCCTTATACCCCTGAAATATGGTTACTTTTTACTTTTTTTCTTCTTTGAAGTCTTTTTGGCTGACTTCTTTTTCGATTTTTTCTTGGAAGAACGTTTCTTAGATGCTTTCTTTTGTTTTTGCAGTTTTTTCTTTTCTTCCTGTTGCTGCTTTTTCAACGTTTCCTGCTCTGCTCGTAATTGTTGTTCTTTCATCTGCTGAATATCTGCCTCCGTATAACTTGTCTGCGAAAATTCGACCGCACAACTCTTCAGATTGTAATCGCACTGATATACACTCCCATCCGACAAAAGAATAAAACTTGTCACATCAAACCTATTCTTTGTCTGCTGATAGGTCAATTTCTTTGCAGACTTACATCCCCGATTCTGGCACAGGACAGTCAACTGATTTTCCAAATCTTCAAAGGCAGACTCAGACATAAATCCTAAAAAAGAACTTAACCCAGTAGTATCTACATCCAACGCTTTGTTGTTATCTGAAGGCACTTCCTTTGAACCTGTTTCTTCCTCTAAAACAGCCGCCCCCGTTGCAGGTGATGTACTTATTGCTGGGCCTGTTGCTGTGTTTGCCGGTATCTCTGCTTCATTTCGTAAATCCTTTTGGGGTACTATACTTTTGGCAATCGCCCCTGCCAAAATAATAACCAAAAGCAGAAGCATGACTGCCATGGCTATGGTCTGTTTCCCAAGTCCTCTGTCCCTACGATACCAATAAAATCTTCGTATTTTTCTCCACATAGTCTCTCTCCATTCTGTTATCTACGTTTGGACATTTTGTCCAAACGCTAATCCTTCTCCTCTCTGTCTGATATTCACGTCTGGACATTTTGTCCAAACGTGATGCTAATCTTTGTTCCACTTTTTCAACCGCCGGAAATAAGTAAAATTTGTATAGGCACCAAACATAGCTCCTTCCGAGTTCCCGGTCAGAGATGTGCTACTGGAACTGGTACAGTGAATCCATACCACGGTGCCGTTTTTCATTTTTCCACAGTATATTCCTACATGATTCGCTCCGCCGGTTCCTCCGGTCTTACTCTTCAGTCCAATATCACCGGGTTGCAATTTATCCCCACTGATATCCTCAAATTTCTTGGAAGATATAAAAGTTGCTGTGGTAGATGCATAAGGTACACTGGTAATGCCGGATTTATGAAATGCCCATGCAGTAAAAGAAGAACAATCTAAAAACTCCGGATTATCCCTGCCATCCACCTGTCGTTGCTCCATGCTGTACTTAACGGAACCAATCAGAGACGCTCCTTTCTCAATCACTTCCCAAGCCTCTGCCGGTGCCGTATTATTCTCTTTTAATTCTTTCAGAATACTGTTCGCACTTTCATTTGTAACCGTAGTCTCCGGATTGGCTATGTAATACCGCAGCACATGAGGAACATACTCCACGTCCCCATAGGAATCGTAACCAAGCTCGACACACATCTTCTGCGAAAATATTTCTGCATTTTCCTTGCTATAACAACCATAATTCTTTAGTGCCCAATCAATATACCCGTTTCCAAAGTTGTAACCTTGCAATGCTAAAGAAATGCCTTTGATGTCGTTGGGGCTTTTACTTTTTGCTTTTGTCAGACAGTCTGACAACTCATGCGTACCACAGTCAATGCTTTCCTCCGCCGTATCAATCGGTGGATTGACATTATAGTAAGACTGCTCCGTCTGCATCACATCCGGCGGATTTCCTCCACTTTCCTGTTCAATTACCGCCAGACACAAATCCACGTAATCATCAATGCCATACTTTTCGCAGTAGTCCTCTACCATATCACGATAGGACTCCGTCTGTTCCGAGACCTGTGCCTGATAGGTATAATCTTCCGCACTGTTGGCCGCACCCCCGGAACCAATCACAGCACCAATTGCACCTACAATAACTGCCATCAAAAGAACTATAAGCAGCACAATCCATACCACTGGATTTGCCGCCACAGACTGTACTATGCTTGTCATAATCTTTCCGACCTGCTGAATTGCTTTTGATGCACTTTTTATCCCCTGTTTGGTACTTTGTGCGCTTTTCTTTGCCGCCTGTTTCTGCATTTTCTTTTGCTGTCTTTTGCGGTACAGAGAACGTACACCATGCTTGGCACCTTGCATGGATTTCTGTGTAACTTCCGCAGAAACTTTTCCTGCCGTCATATCCGCCTGCTTCTCAGAATTACTCTCATAGGTTTCTTCACTCATTGTTGTTCCAAGCAGCATAGACTGCAATATCTGTGCAGAAGTATCTTTAATTTCCGTTCCGACAAAAGAGGCAGTTCTACTTTGATTTCTCTTAGTAGAACTGCCTCTCTCTTTCGCTTGCTCTTTCTTTTTTTGTCTTTTTGTGATGGACTTCTTTTTTACCCGTTCTTTTTGCTGTGTTTTTCTCTTTTTTTGTTTTCCCATCTCTTTTGCCTTCTTTAACATCCGGCGTTGGGAACGATAATCCAAAGAACGAAAAACTCGCTTTGCCGGTTCACTAAGTTTGTCAATCACCTCTTTATCTAGCTGTTCCATGTTATTTCACCACCTCATCTGTAATACCGAGCAGGCTGACACCTACTCGTTCGCCTTCGAACATTCCGCACTATCGTGCTACATGTTCTTACGCCCGACAAATACCATTTCGTGCAAGCACGATGGTGCTTGTCGGGCTTGTGCTACAAAAAAAGACACATGGTTCACATTTTACTGTTCCATGCGTCCTTCCTATTAATCTGTTTTACCAATTATGCTAACTGCATGATTTCCTCTTCCAGTGCCTTCACTTCTTCAAGTGGTAGTCCTGTTCCATCAGAAATCTCTTCGTGAGATAACTTGCCCATTTTCAAGAAACGCTTTGCTGTTTTTCTTGCGCTTTCTCTTTCCGCTTTATGTGCCGCTTCATGTGCCGCTTCATTTCTCATATCTTCCATCAACTTACACATAGTAGCCACTCCTTTCTCGTCCTGCTTAAAATATCTTGCTTTTTTTGCAAGTATTTCATAATTCATATCGTCCGGATCGGTACATGAAAAGTCGTGCATTAATTTTCCAACTTCATCATCTCCCCGATATTTCCCGTTCACATATAGAATATGCGAACCGTCCCCAAACAATACTTTCTCTTCACCAATCGTAATATATCTCTCTACCGGATATATCGGCTGTTTTCCTTTCATTACATCGTTTTCTGTAATAAAAATCACATAGGTATCAGGAATATTTTCCGTATCTTCCCCTGGTTTTAGTATATGCGCATCCAACAAACTACTGTTATGCCTCGCTCTTTTTACTCCTGCTCCCTTATCTGACCTCTGAATTTCACAATCGAACTCTTTACCTGTATTGTCAACTGCATGAACATCTAAAATAGCAGAACGCCCTTGCAAATTTTTCATGGAATCCTGCACCCGAATCGATTTGATTGTAATATCCTCTTGCCCCAAAACAATTCGAAGTATAAGTTCTACAGCCTCATAATTATCTTCCAGACAGGCAGTCATAAAATCATCATCCATATATCGAAACAATTTCAGTCGCTCTAAATCCTGCTGATGTGTCTGTTCTGTTGTACTCAAACCTTCACCTTCTTTCGCTATTCTAATTATACATCAGTCATTCACTTTTGAAAACCAACTTTTTTAAAAATTTTAGTCCTACTATCTCGTAGCACCTGCAATCTCATGAAAGTTCGTATTAAACAACTGGTACAATTCACTGTCTTTTTTCATGGTGTTATCAAAGGGAACAATCTTATCCCCAAAACGGATGAGTCCCATTCCGGGGTCTGCACCATTGACACAGGCAAGCTGCTCCGCCGATATATCAAACAAATCTTCCACAGCTTCTTTATCCATCGTCCCCTGATCCAGTAAAAGCATAAATTCTGAGTTGGATACCATCGTTTTGGTGGAACGATTACGCTGTGCATCAATGAGGTTCTGACTCATACCGGTACAGATACCACCCCTCTTACGCACCTCACGCCACATCTTTTCCAGTGCATGAAGACTGTACTCCTCTCCCCATAACTCGTGCATTTCATCCACATACACCCAAGTCGCAACACCATCCGACTGGTTATACTTGATTTTGGCAGTAATACTCTCAATCATAACAAGCATTGCCATGGCTCTCATGCGCTTGCCAAGTTCTGAGAATCCATACACGGTAAATCGGTTTTCTTCCGAAATGGACTGCTCTCTTGCAAAAATATCTAGGGTTCCATCCGCAAACACTTCCAACTGCTCTACCAATTCTATTGCAGAATCATTTCCCTCACTTCTTTCCGCAATCCCATCACGCATGGTACGAATTGTTGGAGACTCCAGTCGTGTCTTCCGTTTTCTCCGTCTGTCATTTTTCTTTTGGAAATATTCCGAATACATGTCCCGTACCGCCTTGTCAATGACTGCTATATGGCGGCTGGTAAGGGGTGTTGGTTTGAGTGCCTGTTCGCAGATAGCGTAGGCAAATTCCGCTTTTTCTGCCACAAACCGGTCGATATCCGGAACCACATCCGGCACATGGAAGGGATTGACATAATATACATTTTCTGCAGACTGGGACAGATTGATATACTGTCCTCCCCATGCTGCCGCAATGTCTTTATACTCTGACATGGGGTCAATGACGATAATGTCATCCGTAGAAAAGCACAGGACTTGTCCCATCTCCGATTTTTCATTATAGGATTTTCCCGAGCCGGGAACACCAAACACCATCCCATTTCCATTCTTCAATAACTTCCGATTTCCAATGATAAGGTTTTTGGACACCTTATTAAATCCATAGCAGTATCCCTGGTTATCGTTAATCTCCTGCACATTAAACGGAATAAAAATAGAAAGTTCTTCGGATGTTATCGTCCGCATGGTATCCACAAATCTCGCTCCTGTCGGCAATGAAGTATTCAATGCATCCAACTGTTTATGGGAGTGTGGCACAATATCCATGTTGTGAGTCTGACCGATGATTTTAATCTTCTCGGTACGCTCCTCCAGTTCTTCCATGGAATCTGCCTTCACCACAATCGTAATTCCCACATACAAAAGACGCTCATCAAAGGAGGAAATCCGGTCTAACATCTCTTCCGTATCTCTTTGCTGCTTTCGCCGCTCATAATTGATATTGGTAGAATAATCACCATTTTCGTTTTTCATTTCCTGTTCCCGGTTAATGCTTCTCTCATTTGACATATATTTTTTCATGATCATCTGGTAAGCCACGTTGTTATCCAACGGCTCCACATCCATGGTATAAATAATCGGAAAATTCATATTGGTAAGTTCATTGAGGAACTGGTCGGTTAAACCATTCGGGTACTTTCTCACAAACATGACACACGCACAGGTTCCACCCTCCATCTCCAGATGTTCCGGTTTTTCCCTTAACGAAGTATTGATAATGTCATTTCTCCAGTCCCGTTTTAAGTGCAGATACTCATTCCAGTCAAAAGAAAAAGATGCCTCTTCCCCCATGCGATAATAACTATGTAGTGCTCGCAGGCGTTCCGTGGCATCCAATGGTATCAGACAGCTTCCCAACCGGTGGAATAATTGCTGAATGGAAAATTCAATAGTATTAAAATAGGTCTTTGCACTTTCGTAATCCGGCTTTCGGCAGCTCACAACAAAATATTTGGATTGCAACAAGCCGCCCCGCCCTTCTTCCAACCGTTCCCCTATCATTTTGTGATATTCTTTGGCAAGAGGTTCCATCTCTTCACTGACCGCCTTTTGAAGAATCTCTTCCCGCAGCTTATTGTTATCGGCATAATGATTTGATACAATAATCTTGTAGCTTACATTCATGGAACGCAAAAGCGTCTCAAACTTGGAACAGGTATCTTCCTTTTCCTCTTCATCCTGTGTTGAGAAGTTAATATCCTCAAACAGATACATCCGGTCAAACTGGTGTATTCCCTTTTTTGAACCGGAAGTTGGTTTTTCTAATTCAAAGATACCATTTTCCGCAATCCGGTAAATTGGTATCGTGTCCTGAATACAAAGCGGAACTTTATAAATCCGTTCTGTCTGTGGTGTTTGTGTTTCTTTTTTTAGTAGTTTTAACATTATTCTTATCCTCCTTTTTCTTCAGCAAAAAAAGAACTACCGAAGTAATTCTTTTCTTGAAATATTATTCCTTTACCGTTCTCCCGCCACCTGTCAGAAACTTTATCAGTAAAAATCACACAAGCATTTAATAATTCCAAACTTCTACACAGTTTGGCGAGCATTTTTTCTCGTCACCAAATATATTCAAAGAACGCATCAATATGTATCTTCAATAGGTGGCAAAATTTTCTTGTAATGCAACTTAATAATGTCATCTTCATCATGAAACCGATGCCAATCTCTTTTTGTAATTAGAGAAATACAAATTTCAGGTGAATACGAAACATTCCTATTATTCAATGTAAATTCAATAACATTTCCTTTTCCCTTATTAATCACTGTTGAATAGTCTTGCTTTACTATCCAACTAATCTCATAAAAAGTACTATCAAAACTACTGTCAACTTCAACCCACAGCTTGTAACTATCGCCAGATCTAAGTTGAATTTTTGGTGCAGTCATTCCATAAAAATGAAGTTCCCATGAATAACTGGAATCTTCACGGATTATATCAGTCCCCAAATTATCCTTGATTCGCAAAAAAACAGGTACATTGTAGTCTCTTTCCTTTCCTATATCCAAATAATGCTTTTTATACACATCAATAAAATCACCTATATAGCAAATACACTGTTCTGCCTCATGAATAGATATTGTATTACCATGTGAGAGTTTGTTTCGTATTGGAATCAACCGATTCAGTACTGTTCTGACTTCCAAAACACCTGAATAAAACGGCTCAAGTATTTCTTTGAAATGACTAGTATATAAATCATCTCGGCAAAAAAAATACTCAATATCTTCTAAAAGAATCGCATCAATTTTTCGCGGAAATCTTCCTGGATTGTCTCTTATTCTCTGCTCAATTCTTCTTTTTATTTCACTTTTGAAAAGCGGCTGTTCTTCCGAAATCATGAAATTAAAATAATCAGAACCGTAGCATTTTTTGAAAGTTTCATCTAAAATTCGTCTCGACCAATTTTCAAATGTATCGATATGATGCCTACATAAATCTCGTAGTTCTGTTTCCGTAAGTTTCATCAATGGATTACTCATAGCAATTTCTCCTTTAGAGTTTCTAGGTATAATTGAATCAGTCATATCAGAGGTCCCACGCTCCTTAGAATTTTTAATCATAAGATTACTCAATTCTTCATATTTTACTTCTTTTTTTCTTTTCCGCAAGTTGAAAAGGCTCATGTTGCTTCTCCCTATAGTTTTAAAACATAAAATCAATAATTCTTCCAATAGTAATTCTCTTGTCAAAAAGTATCCTAGTCCATATTATACACCCATCCACACCATAAAAAAAGAACTTTATCTCTTCCTCTTGTACAAATGTTCCTCTTTTTTCTCTTGGATTTCTCTCCTTGCTTCAATAACTACTGGGGCAACATCCTGATTCCCATATTTCTCCTGATAGCAGATATGTTCTGCCAGTTCCCTGCTACGATTCATGTCACCAAACTGGAGAGCATATTCTTCAATCAACGCCCTCTCATCCTCTGAAAAAATCTCTTTTTCCGGGTCCAGTTCATATAGCATCATCTGCAGAGAAAGTTCATACGGAATTTCCCCAATCACGCCAATGTCCGGCAAATGACTTGCCAGCGCCGCAATCATCTCTAACGCCCGCTTATCATTTCGTATCGTGGGATAATAACGAAGCATGTCAAGGTCAAGAACCTTTCTTGTCACCAAATCAACCTGCTCATCTTCCAAAGAGTTTCCTCCCGGCTTGTGTGACAGGATGCCAATGGAAGCCACACCGTTTAAGGGACTATCCCTTAACTGCTCCCATTTTTCGATTGCCTCTTCCACCGTGGTTATGTCATCATAATATTCCCCCAACTGATGGAATTCTCCACATTCTGCTACAATAAAGGTAAGCACTGGCTCTACCTTGCTTTTTTGTTCCAGTTCATCCAAAAATTCCTCGCAGTTCAGAGGATTCAGTCTGGATTCTGCCGTGATTGCTCCCTTTGTTCAATTAGTATCCGGCTTCTGTTTCAAATCCTCTACGATATCATTTACGGCTTCATAAATGGTATAATCATACCCCTCATCCACAGACTGAGCAAAGATATATCTGTCCTCAATACCAAAAACCAGCTCCTGTTCCATGTATTCCTCTGCTCGTATCAACCGTTGGGATAAGTCACCGGATTGTTCTTCTGTCACCGGATTGATATCGACCTTTACCTCTCCAATGCAAAAATCATCTTCATGGAGAAGATTGAAAATATCATCCTCCCGCCATGCTCCGGCATATTCAAACAAAATATCCAAATCCGAGTCTGCTTTTTCTGTTCCCCGGCTTCGACTTCCATATACCATCACTTCCCGAATCTGAATCGGCAAGTGATATTTCCGGATTTTCATTTGGATATATTCCCTAACATCTTCTTCTATACGATCTGCGGTCATCCCCTCTATCGGTCGAAAATATTGCTTTGTCTTTTCCCGGAACCGACTTACCACCTGTTCCGTCTCTGCCGAGTGATATTTTTTCTCTCCCAAAAAATCTGCCACTTTCGTAAACCCAAAAGAATCCACATAGTAAGCCGTTTTGTCATGTTCTTTTTCAATCACAATCACATCACTGACAGACATGGAATGCCCGGTAAAATCATCCGGATGATAAAGGTTGAATTTTTCATATAGAGTATCCAGTGTTTCTCCTTCCTTTATTTCCCCACGATACACCGATTCATAATCGGCTTTGTCTACCACCAGCTTATTTTTCTTTACAAAGTCCATTCCCATGAACTGATATGCTTGCCCGTTTCCTCCTTCCTTAATCTGGAACAATTCATAGGTAGCCAAACCTTCTGCATCATATGAGTTTTCTCTTTCTTCCACCCCATCTGCCACCCGGACAATCGCATTGACATAAGTGCTCTTATCAAATATCTCCGGGTAAGTTTCTCTTATGCTCAGTGTGTCCCCGGTTCTTCCTGCTACAATGATGTGGTCTAAAATCTCGATATCTAAAAAAAGACTGGCATACATCATCTTTTCTGTTACCATTCTGTCGGATTGACTCATCTGGAGTTCCGAAGAAGGATGATTATGCAAAAGAATCATGGAGGCAGCGTTTGACAGGATAGCAGACTTAAAAAGTTCCCGGCCGGATACAAAGGAAGAATTGAGCGTTCCAATGCTTACCACATTGAAATTGATGGGATGTCCTTTACTGTCCAGATTGATGACACAGACCTCTTCCCTGTCTAGTCCCGCCATCACATCGGCCATTACGGAAATGGCTTCCTGTGGATTTGTAATGGGTTTATCACTGTATACACCATTCCCTTCCACCAATTTCAAACGCACATCCACCTGTTTTAATTCATCACTCATCATCCGGCACCTCCAGACTCACGCATATCATCGTGCCTTCTTTGGCAGCATTTAATATCTCCTGCAGTTCCGTCACAGAACGCGCTTCTAATTCTGTGACCGTTGTTGTTTGTACTTCCATATCTTCCCCCGCTTCCTAGTGTCCCTTGTGCTTGATTGGTTCATGTGTATGGTTTGGAGTAGTCGAATCATATTCCTGCTTATTCTCTGCCGTAGCAACCAGTTCCCTAACTTCCATATTGTTTGTCATTCCTTGTGCCTGCTTGTAGGTAAGCTCCGGTTGCCTGTCACACCGACTGAAGGTATGGCTTTTGGCATCATATTGATAGACACCATCAGACAATACTTCTTCCTCAGAAACACACATTGCATTGACATCCTGAACCATATCCTGCAATCTCTGAAAAGACATATTTTCACTCTTAGGCAAAATCAATGTTTCATGTATGGATGAGGGGAGCACATAATAATCCCCACCGAGTTTTTCCGCCACCATTTGCTGAACATCCTCACGCATGATATAAACGGCACCGTTCGCTCTGGCTTCATTGGATAAACAATACACATCCGGGCCATCATTCGGAATTGAACCTCGGATTAAGTCCTTTGCTTCATCTATCGAAATCCCTTCTTCCTTTGCAAAGTCAGATGCCAACATCCCTACCATGGTTTCCTGTAGTGACTCAAATTTAAGTGGAGATATTTTGTCCATGTTGTTCATTGCCTGATCATGGAGGGTATCCATGCTTACACCGTACAGTTCCATCAAATCATTGTTGATTGTAATCGACCCCATGGATTCCTCATTTCCATTCGCCCAGATATGATAGGTAATTGCCAAATCTTCTTTTTGCGTATATGGAATATTCGATAACCGATTTACATTGCTTTGAAGATTGGATACTTTGGGATAAATAAAGTCTTTGACCACCTCATAATTTTTCACTTCCTGCAAATCAAAGTTAAACCGATACTCCTCCCTTGGTTCGATATGTTCAATATAGGCATCTGCGATTTTTCCAACAACCTCCTCAATATCCATACCTTGCTGATATTCCTCATAAGCCGAATTCAGATATATGGTAGGCGACATATTCCCATTGGGATTAAAAATCGTTAATCCATCCAGTACTACATCATTATTCTTAACCGCTTGGCGAATATCCATATTGGCATTTTTATACTGTTCCGGCAGATAATCTAATACATGTTCTTTGACATAATCCTTAAATTCATTGTAATTCATCCTTCTTTACCTCATTCTTTCCGGACATACTGTCCTGCTTTCTAGTGTTTTTTCTCTTTTTCACGGAATGTTTCCTGCATTTTGGTCTGGTACGTCATTTTTTCTTCCCCCACTGCCATAAGCCCTTGCAAAATCCCCACATGATTAAACGGCTTCATGGTCTGAAGAGAAGAATCATATTCATAAGCGGCGTGTGTGGTAACTGCCTCAGATGTCAGTATGGAAGAACCCAAACGACCAAGTACCGCCTGCAGATAAACAACGGTATCCTGTTCCGTCTTTGGTGCAATCAGATAATCACTTTCCGATATGGGAATGGCATAATAATCACCGTCCATATATTCCGCCATCTGCTTTAGCATCTCCTCATCATCCAGACTTGCACCGTTTAACTCCGTGGAAAAACATACAATTTCGTCCTCTTCTTCCGATACCATATCCGCAAGAAGTTCTCTTGCACGTTCTTCCGTGATTTCATTCTCTTCCATGAATTCCGGCATCAGATGCTCGACCATCCACTCTCCCAAAGGCATTACCTTTGGTTCTTCATCCAAAACAACATCCTCTCCTTTCTCATCCATATTTAACAAGGCATCCAAGGCTGCCAACCGCTCCATTTTTTCCTTTAATTCCTGCTCGGCAGAAAAGGGTTTTTGCACTTCTATCTTCGCTGTTTCCAACTGATGACTCACGTTCTCTAACTTTGTTCGTGCTTCCGCCAGTTCCTTATCCATGTTTTCAAGCACGTTGTTGATTCGGGTAATATTGCCGAGTGCGTCCGAACCGATTTCCAGATTGTGACTGATTTCACCTTTGAGGCTCATAACAAATTTACGATTGAAGGAATCGAAGGTAACTTTCATCGCAAATCCGGCGTACTCTCCAATGGATACTGTCTGCCCCATAGCGTTCATCTGTTTACACAGTGCAATAAGGGCTGTCCCGGCTTCCTTTTTGTCATAGTAAGTCCGGCTTCCCACCTTCATCACGAAACTTTCCTTATCCTCCGGCATATGTTTATGAGCCGTTTCGATATCTGCCTCAAATCCACGAATACGCTCCTTCAGCGTTTCTATCTGCTTTGGATAATGCTTCGCTATGTTATCCTCCAGCCGGTAAATCTGACTGGTATGGTTTGCCTTCATCAGTTTCAACTTGGAAACCTGGATATCTAAATCCATCTTTTCCTTGATATAAGGATTTCCGGTAGCCAACGCTTTCACTTCCGCATAAGTAAGTGCTGCTTCATCCACATCCTCACAGCTTCGCACCGGTGATTTGCTGGTCATGATCTGACTGATAAACTTCTGCTTATTCTCAATCACCTGCCACGAATAACTGTCAAAAGTTCCTTCTGTGACATAGCGGAAAATAGATACGGTATCATTCTGATTCCCCTGTCTGAGAATACGTCCCTCCTGCTGCTCAATATCCGATGGGCGCCATGGTACATCCAAATGGTGCAGCGCAATCAACCGGTCCTGCACGTTGGTACCGGCTCCCATTTTCTGCGTAGAACCCAACAAAAAACGAACCTGTCCGCTTCTTACTTTGCCAAACAGCTCCGTCTTTCTTAATTCTGTATTCGCTTCATGGATAAAGGCTATCTGTTCTTCCGGAACACCTTTCCTTATTAGTTTCCTTTTGATATCATGGTAGACATCATCAAACACCTCCGCTTCCACTGTTTCCCCCTCTAACGTGGCTGTGGTTTTTCCTATCTCCTTTGGCGTAGACAAATCACAAAAGATAAGTTGTGCTGACCGACTCTCTGATGTTTTTTCCCAGATTTCAAAGGCTTTTTCCACACAACTGTTTACTTTGGAACTTGGGGAGTCCGGTAGCATCGGATTGATTAACCGCTGATCCAGTGCTAACTTCCTACCATCGTTTGTGATTTTCAGCATATTATCTTCATGAGGCTGCACCCTGCGGTCACGAACTGCCTCCGCCCGCTCTGCAAGAGAAGCCACCATATCCTTTTGATAATCACTTGGTTCCAGTACCACATTTTCATACTCTGCTTCCGGTACCGGCAAATCAAGCATATCCGGTGTTTGAATATCCGCACATTCCTTAAAGAGAGAAATCAACTCCGGTAAGTTATAAAACTTTGCAAATCTCGTCTTTGCCCGGTATCCGGTTCCCTCCGGTGCAAGTTCAATGGCGGTCTGTGTCTCTCCAAAGGAAGATGCCCAGGCATCAAAATGTCCCAGTCCCATTTGCTGCAGTGTGTCATACTGCAAATATCTCATATTGGTATATAACTCCGTCATACTGTTGGAAATCGGTGTTCCTGTAGCAAAGGTAATTCCTTTTCCTCCCGTAAGTTCATCTAAATACTGGCACTTGGCAAACATATCCGAAGACTTCTGTGCTTCCGATTGGGCAATACCTGCTACGTTCCGCATTTTGGTATGTAAAAACAAATTTTTGTAATAATGACTTTCGTCTACAAAAAGCCTGTCCACTCCTAACTGCTCAAAAGTGACAACATCATCTTTCCGGGAAGCATCGTTTAACTTCTCCAGTCTTGTCTGCAGCGTCTTTTTTGTCTTTTCCATCTGTTTGATGGTATAACGCTCTCCTTTGTCTGCCTTTGCCTCCTGAATTGCCAGTGTGATTTCTTCAATCTGGCGCTCGATGATGGCAACCTGACGCTCTGCCGACAGAGGAATTTTTTCAAATTGTGTATGCCCGATAATAACGGCATCATAATCCCCCGTTGCGATTCTCGAACAGAACTTCTTCCGGTTCGCCGGCTGAAAATCTTTTTTCGTAGCCGCTAAAATATTGGCTCCCGGATAGAGTCTCAAGAAATCACTGGCCCATTGTTCCGTCAGATGATTGGGAACAACAAACAGGCTCTTTTGACATAAGCCTAACCGCTTACTTTCCATGGCGGCAGCTACCATCTCAAAGGTCTTTCCTGCACCAACGCAATGGGCAAGCAGCGTATTGTGCCCGTAAAGGACATGTGCCACGGCATTTTTTTGATAATCCTTTAGTTCAATATCCGGTGTCATTCCCGGAAACACCAAATGAGAACCATCATACTCTCTCGGTCTGGTGGAATTGAACAGCACGTTATACTTATTTACTAAAACCTCTCTTCGTTCCTGGTCACGAAATACCCAGTCCCGAAAGGCTTCTCTCATGGCATCCTGTTTCTGCGCCACAATCGTTGTTTCCTTTTTGTTTAGAACACGCTTTTCCTTGCCATCCTCGATGACCGTATCAAATACCCAGCTGTCCTTCAGATTCAAGGAATCTTCTAAAATCTGATAGGCATTTCGACGGTTCGTTCCATACGTCATATTGACAAGAGTATTTCCGTAGTCTGCATTTTTTCCTTTTACATTCCACTGTCCGGTTACGTCAGAATACTGGATTTTAATAACATCCCTTTCCAAAAGATGGAACGGAGTTTCAAACACTTCCCGCATAAAATCTTCGATATATCTTGGTTCAATCCATGTTGCACCGATTCTGACTTCAATTTCACTGGCATCCAAATCTCTTGGCTGGACTCGTTTCAGTGCCTCCACATTGATAGCATACGTTGCATCATTTTCGGCAAAACCCCCGGCCACCTGCAGCTTATCTCTGACATTTCCACTCAGATACGCATCTGCCGTTTCCCAGATTTCACTAACCGGATTTTTGAAAATAACTCCTGTAAGTTCCTTAATTAGTTCCTCCTCGCTCTTATCTGTGAGTTCTGACATATAAGCAAAATCAATCGCTGCCTTTTCCGACAGGGACACCGCCAACGCTTCACTGGCTGTATCAACACTGGTAACCACTTCCGTTTTCTTGATGGTTCGCTTGGAAAACATATCGGCTTTTCCGAGGAAGTTGCCTTCCTCATCCAGTTTCTCCAACGAACACAAAAGACAATAACTGCTGTCCTGATGAAATGCCCGTTTATTCGTTTTGGAAACAATTCTGCCATTCTCTTTTACAAAATCATCATACAAATCATTTAACTGTTTCTGCTCTGCCTTAATATCTTCCTCCGGATATTCTTCCAACTGGAGCCGTATCAGTTCCTGGGTGCAGTCCCGTATGGCAACCATCCCATGGATTCGACGAATCATTCCCTCGGAGGCTTCCACCGGTTTCATAACGGAGTTCTCACGATAATATAATTTCTCATCTACCAAGGTGTAACTGAAATTCTTTACTTCCGGAATGGCAGGAATCACTTCATCCATCGTACTTTCTTCCGATAATTCCAACTCAATTTCTTCATACTCACCGGATATCTGACTAAAGGCAGCCTCCAACTGCTCCTCAAATGGCAAAGAGGTATCTGCCACACAAGTACTTTCCATACCATAAGGACCACTGACCATTTCCATCGAACCAACAATCATGTCCGGGTTTTCAGTAAAATAATGATTCATGACAACTCCATTATCATCTTCTGACAAATGAACCCAATCCGGCTCAATATCAATGACACGGTCTCTTTTTTTCAGAAAAATAATATCCGACGTCACTTCTGTTCCGGCATTTTCCTTAAATGCCGTATTGGGAAGTCTTACTGCTCCTAACAATTCTGCCCGTTGTGCAATATACTTACGGACTTTCGGATTTTCCTTATCCATCGTACCTTTGCTGGTGATAAACGCAATGATACCGCCCGGCCGCACCTGATCGATGGCTTTCGCAAAAAAGTAATCATGGATAAGGAACCCTGTTCCTCCAAAGTTTTGCTTATCATATTTTTTATCCGGCACCTTATACTGTCCAAATGGTACGTTCCCAATCACCACATCAAAAAAATCATTGGGATAACCGGTTTTCTCAAATCCATCTACCGTGATATTGGCTTTCGGATATAACTGCTTTGCCATACGTCCAGTCAAAGAATCCAGTTCCGCACCGTAAAGTTTGCTGTCTCTCATCGTCTCCGGTAACATACCAAAGAAGTTACCGATGCCCATAGACGGCTCCAAGATATTTCCTTTGGCAAATCCCATTTTTTCAAGCGTGTGATAAATTCCCCGAATAATCGTAGGACTTGTATAATAAGCATTTAAGGTACTTTCTCTCGCTGAAACATATTCTTCATCCGACAAAAGACTTTTTAACTCCTGATACTCATTTGCCCATGCACTTTTCGTTTCATCAAAGGCATCTGCAAGTCCGCCCCATCCAACATATCGTGCCAAAGTTTCCTGTTCCTCTGCGGTAGCCATTCGTTCCTCTGCTTCTATTTTTTGCAATGTCTGAATTGCTTCCACATTCCAACGGAACTTTTCTTTTGGGGTTCCTATTCCCAGTTCATCTGAGGTAATCACATAGTTTTCTGCATGAATTTCTTCCGGCTGAATACTCTCTTCTTCATCCGGAGTATCTACGCCACTTAATTCCTCTTTTGCCTGTTCCAGTGCCTTTTTTTCCTGTTCTTCTTTGTAGGCTGCATATTCTGTCTTCTTTTTATCCGATAAATACCGTCCTTGTTGTATCAGTTTTTCAATCCGCTTTGCAACCACATTCCAGGATAAAAGCACTTCCGCATCCGGTGTGAAGATGTGCCCTTTTCTCAAACGGATACCTTTTGCGTCATAATCCTTATAACTGTTATCCGAACCCGCCAACGCAGAGTTGGAACCACCGGTTCCATATTCCTTTTTCAGAAAATCAGCTGCTTCTTTCACGGTATGATCCTTTTGATAAAAGTCATAAATCCGAAAACTACCCTGTGCAAATCCGCTGCCACTGCTAAGCACATAATCAATTTCATCCGATGTAATAAAATCTTCGGTAAGAACATCCACTTTTTCCGCAAGGGGATAGGAAATCCGTTCCTTCAATAAATCAGCAACATCCTCCCGAAGTTCATAAGGATTCTTTGCTAACCGGAATCGTATGGATATCTCCCCGGATTCAATCTTTTGCAGCGTTTCATCCAGACATGCTACAATGTTTTGAATCTTATCCGGTTTCGTAAGCAAATCCATCAGGTATTCTTCTTCACCCGGATAATTATATCCGCTTATCTCTAACCCTTTGGGAAACTCACCAATGGAATCCCGATAAAAAAAATACAGTTGATTGGTGATACGCTTTCTCTCATAATAATCAACCATATATGCCTCCGTCGAATCCATATAGGTACCGGACTCCACTTGACTTCGGATGATTTTTTCAATTTCTTCCCAGGAAAGTTTCAATTCCGTATGTTCCAGTGCCGAATTGCCATGCGCTGCTGACATTCCGTTTTCATCAAACCACACGGAAATCTGTTCTTCGCCAAAGTTAAATCCCTTTCCGGTAGAACCATACTCACGGCGTAAAAAATCCGTCATCTCTTCCGGTGTTTTCCTCTGTTCATACTTTGCAAAGATTCTCTTTCTGCTGTTTTCCAACCCTCCTCCTGTGCAAAGAATCTTCGCAACCTTTTCCTCGGAAATAGTTCCGGGGAAAGATAAGTGTATCGGCTTTTCCACCTGTGCCACAGCAATATTGCCTAACTGCTCCGACATCAGAGAGAATAAATCCATCTGCCGGTAAGGACTGTTTTCCGGTGGGGCATAACTTTCCAGTTCTTCTACTGATAAACCAGTTCCTGAAAAATCACTTCCTCCGCCTGCTGATAAATCATGTTCATCTTTCTTGTCCACTCCAGAGGACTGGTTGCCTTCAGCTGCTCTGTCACTCCCTGTGACTTCATGAGTTTCTCCGTCAGATTGTCTAACCACTGTTCTGCCTGTTCCTGAATCTCCAGACAATGCGCCATCAATTCTCCGTTCAGAAGCAGTCCGCTGTAAATCCCCCGTTTGTAGTTCTTCAGATAATTCCTCCGCAGGATTCCGTACTTGGTCAACATGGTCTGCTTCTCCTCTTCTGGTATCAGATTTGGAATCCGGTAATCTCCGTTCTTCTCGTATGTCAGGTTCATTCTCTTTTTCCATCCTTTCGTTTTTATAAAACTGATTGTGTGTTACCATCCACAGTATATGTTCTTTTGCTTCCTCTTCGGAATCACAATAGCAGATGTTCTTTGCTGTCACGTTATCATAGACAAACCAGTCACTTGTGTTGGAATCCAATCCAATCACAAAATCATCTTCCCGGATTACCCTTGCTTCTTTTCTGCTTGCTCTGGCATGAGATGGATTCCTCGCAAGTTCTCTGTCATACCGTGCAATGCTTCGCCCAATCTGAATCAGCATGGGTTCACATAATTCCGATGTGGCACTTCCTAGCACCGACAAAGTACGCAGTGTATTGAACTCATGGATATAATCAAAGGGAAACTCGCCCTCATACTCTGCCATATCAAAACCACATCGCTTGAGAACGGTATAACATACGCTTTGTTCTAACGTCTCCCGCAAGCGAAGTGATACCGTATCTCCATCCAAATCCTCCAGATAGCTGCCTGCCGAAACGTCGATCAAATCATCCACAATCTCTTCATAATAATCGTCTGCTATTCTTTTGGAAATCTGATAAATCCTGTCTTCAAAAGAAGAATTCTTATTGGTAGTTCCATAAATCCTTTCCAGTGCGGCAAGAATACCTTCTTCATGTTCTTCTCTAATATTCCAGATAAAGGGAGATTTCCCAATCCGTCTCGCCTTATGCACATCGGATACATCAAACACATAACGCAGCCTTGGATAATCACTTTCCTGGTCAATAAGAGCAATTCCCTTCGCACCACGATTCACCCAGCAAAACATTTTCTCATTCCACATTTCTAATGGGGCACAGGCGGTGGCATCCGGACGCTGTGCATATATGAGAATCTGGTCCTCAAATGGATACTTGTATAACCTCGACGCAACATCAAGGTAATTCATCCAACTTTCTTTATTCTCTCCGATACTTCTGGCAGTTTCTTTTGCCAGAACAGAGATTTTTTCATATTTCGTCATAGGTTGATTTCCTCCTGTACCCAATCTTTACGTTTGGACATTTTGTCCAAACGCTATTTCTTTTTCAGTTCTGCACTGGCTTTTGCGTATGCCATGAGTCGTTTGTTACTGTTTCTCTTTTGCACAATCTCATAATCTACGTTTGCCTGTATTTCTTTTTGTTCCTTTTTCTTCATCTTCTTCCTCCCATTCTTTCAAACAATTTCTCGTTTCATATACATAAGGCTTTTGAAGCATGAGCCTTATGGAGCTTCTTACAAGCTGAACCAATGTCATACCATTTTTGTGGTAAAAACCACACAATCCGATAATTCCAATGACCGGCATACAGATTGAAATGGCTGAATTGATTCCCATTCCAAAATAAAAATGCAGAAGTAAGATTCCTCCTACTCCTACAAGTAATGCACTGCCTCCGAAGATGCACTCTCTGAAGGATAATCCCTTGAAGAAATCATCCTTAAAGGCTGCAACATCCGGATTGATTGTCTTTGTCATCTCCACGCTAGCTGCCAGCCGTGACCGAGTAATCTTTGCTTACGAGGTGTGGCTTGCAGCTTCTACCTCCTTGTTTCTTTATCTTCTACAAACCAAATGCTTTTTGCATGACACTATCTGACATTTTTACAGAGGATGCGATGACCCCCATTTTCAAACAATACTCCAGTAATCGTATCAGTGCATTTTCCGTATCTATGGAAACCGTATCAATAAAACTTCCACTGATCGCAATCACTACGGCGATTAATAATGCGGAAAACACATATCCAAAGAAAGTCCGAATATAGGAATATCCCACCTGTGCCGTCTGTCCTCCTGCCGCCAAAGTAGATAATGCCACCCCGGCAAACGGTGCAATCATATAAATCTTTAAGATACGATTTAAGACGGTCAGAACTACGATAAAGCCACAGACCACTGTAAATAGAAAGAACAGTATACTGGTTAAAAAAGCTGTCATCGTTCCGAAATCTGCACTGGATATGTTTTCATATACCTTCACACCATCAAAGTCATATACCATATACAAACCGTTGTCTCCAAGAATTGCCTGTGTCAGGCTCTTCCCCCATGAGAAAAACTTTGGCATATAGCTTAGTGCCATGCTAAGAACATTGGATGTAATAATCAGCCGGATAAACATCTTAATCGTCTTATCGAATGTCAAATCCGTATGTAAATCACAACTGTCCCGACAAAAGCCATAAAGAAAAAAGACACATAACAAAGATACTGCTACTACATTTAAGGTTGTGTATATCGTAGATATACTTTCCCAGACATCTTTGTATGTACCTTTTGCCGGATTCTTCGTCAGCACATCGGATGCCAACTGCATCATGTCATTCCATGCATATCCTGCACACTCAAAGAAATCTTTTCCACTGAAAAAATCTCCTAAATCTTCAAAAAATCCTGTAACGGAATCCCATAATCCCACTGTCATCACCCCCTTTGCAGGATTCCTTTCCTTTTCTTACGAAACACCCAGTAACTTAAGAATTGCCGGAACTGCAATCATAATCAAACCACCAATCACTTTCTTTATCGCCTGGCTTTGTTGCGTTGTTTCATGAGCCGCATAGGCTGTACCAAAGTCCAACAAGCCCCATGCCAGAAAGATAACTCCGACACCACCAACACAGCCAAGCACCAAATCTTTGATAACATCAATTCCATCAGTTACATCCGACACTCCGGTATCCGTTGTGTCGCTTTTTTTATCTGCTGCTTTTGCCAACATCGGTGAAACCGTCAAGATTCGAAAATACATGCCTGCCACGAGAGCAGAACACCGTTTCCACAGCCCCTTGCTGCGGGGTTTCATAACTTCTAATTCCTTGTGCATTTTTTATCCTCCTTGTTTTTGCGAAGCAAAAATCCGAACTCCTATGTGAGGAGAGGATTTTCCTCCTTTGTTTTTGCGGAGCAAAAATCCGAGCTTCCTATGCGAGGAGAGGATTTTCCTCCTTGTTTTCCACCGAAAAAGTAACTCCCGGCATTATCGTTTCCTGCAACCGATTACCATAAGCCGCTTATCCTTTCCATCCATTGTCCGGCAAGTAGAAAGCGTCACAAACTGGTAGTTCCGAAAGAATGCTTCCGCACCGCTTTCCTCAATTTCATTTTTCATCTTCTTTGCCGCTTCACTTTGAAACTTGCTGTGACTTAGAATCTTTTCTACCATCCTGCAGTAATCCTCTTCATTTCCGTAGTCCGTGAAAGAATAATAATCTGCATATTTATCTGTCTCTAACACAGACACAACGCAGTATTCCTTTTCTTTTTCACCAACTGCAGTAAAGGAAAACTTGGGATGCTTTCTAAAAAATGTTTCCTCCCGGAAATTTTGCAGATAGCCAAAGTATCGTCTTCCGTTGATGTTATGACCATAAATAATCAGGTTGTCACTGTCAGTCGTACAGCGAACATCCAAAAAAGGCGTTCCATAAAAGCTGTACTCTCCATGCACATCCCGGTGAAGATAATACTGCCAGTCATCCTTATGATGACCTTCGATGCCTGTCTGCATAACCGGATAAGAAAAGCCGGTGCCTTTGATTTCTAGCCACCCAATCATATCTTTGTACTTTTTGTGGAGGTTCCCGACACCATCCTTTTCTCTCTCCGTGGTAATCTCTTTTTCTATCTTGTCCTGCTTTCTCTCCTGATCCACAGTTCTTTTCAGATATAGGAACAGAATCGAAGCAATGACTGCTAAAATCAAAAAAAGGAAGAAAAGTATTCTTCTTTTAGATACTTTTCTTCCCTTTGGGGTTGAACTGTTATTTAGTTGTTTCATATGAATCTTTTCCTTGTAACTTAATTCAGTGATACAAATAATCTTTTCATGGGCAAAATTTCCTCTTTTCAACCAAGAACATTTGTTCTATAATATTATATACAATGAAGACAGGAGGTTCCAACGATGGGAGCTATACAAGAAAAATACACCTTAGCAGATGTCATTTGCCAACATAAAACCGATGGAACCATTATTCCATTGAAAATTCGCATCACTGATGAAGACGGCGAATATCAGGTTTATAACATCAAATCCTACAAAGATGTATCGAATCGCACAGCATATACTATGCCCAACGGAGCTTCTGTTGCCCCAGCCAACCATCTTTGGAAATTTGAATGTAAGATTTGCGCCTTCAACACGCTGAAACGGATTCAGCTTTTTTTTAATGCCAATGAAAATAGTTGGAAGGTGTTCTATTCATAGAACATCGATTGTTCTATTTTCTCAACTTGTACTGCTTACCTTCTCCCTCACAAACTGAAAATCTTCTGTTGCTTTCAATCTCTCCACAAGACTGGAATTTGTCCATTATTCTTTTTTCACCAGATACAGCATTACATGCTGTGGCATTTCAACCACTCCACCATTACTGTTTATGTAATCTCTTACTTCCGATAAATATAATTTTTTATGCTCTTCATCAAGGGTTTGTGTGCTTGAATATGATTCTAAAAGCAAAGAATATCTGTCAGCATCATAAGTATCAATCCATCTATATTCTTTGATTACAGGAATACCAAAGTAATTTCCAGACTGGATTTGAGATATCCTTTTTTGTCTAACTCCCTCAATACCTTCTTTATCGAATCCTAAAGATTCTTCTGGTAAGTATTTCTTTTTAATCTCATTTAACCCAACAAAAATGCCAGTATCATGTAATGTAACTGATGACATATGCCAAAATACCGCTAGAACTCCACTATCATTTAGCATGTCCCATACTTTAGGATATCCGACAGTAGCATCTACCCAGTGAAATGCTGTTGCAGAAAAAATCAAATCATATTTCTTGTTTGACTTGAAATCTTCAAAATACGCCTTATATGTATTTACATTCTCACTTTTATATTTTCCCATTAAATAATCTACTTGCTTATCCCCAACTTCAACGATATCAAGGTCATTTATGACCTTGATAAACAAATCTGTTGCTTGACCTGTGCCCGCTCCGATCTCTAATCCTCTAGTAAAAAAAGACTTTTCTGCGAAGTCCTTTATATCATTCAATAACTCTAATGGATATGTTGGTCTTGCAGCATCATACATTGTTACGACATTGTTAAAAGTATCCTTTAAGTTTACAATCATTTTTCTTCCCCACTTGCTATTATGTCTTCTTTTATCTTTCGCTTTCTATCCAATAATATGCCCTTTCTTCTGTCTCTTTTTCTAATATAGCGCCGTTTACTTCTGCAACTGCTCTTGATGCAACATTTTCTTTATGTATTGTAATAAGTACTTTATCAATACCGGATTCATTCGCTTTTTCAAGTAAAAGCTTCAATAATTCTTTTCCATATCCTTTTCCCCGATATGGTTTTGCTATTCCATAACCTATATTTCCACCGGCTACTCGTAATGCATCTGTCAGAAATTCTCGAATACTACCAAAACCAACAGGCACATTATCAACATAAAGCCAGTATGTAGTTGAAGGAACCTTCCATCCATCCACAAGGCCTTTTTGTTCAGATTCTATCTGTTTGTTAATAAGCCATTGCTTATATTCCTCAAAAGACAAACCATTCGCTTTATTAATCAAGCCATTTTCATCTTTAGGAATTAGTTGCAAAAGCTCATATATATCGTTTCCATCATCTGGCGATAGCTTCCTTAATTCAACCATATTACCTATACCTCATTTCATTTGTTCTCAAATACATTCATTTCTTCACCGCGTGAGCAGTTGATTGGAAAAATTGGAAGTTTACAAATCGACAAATTCAAATTTTCATGTGTTCGACAAACTTGAATTTTGGCAAGAAAAAAGCAGTCAATCCTAAAGACTAACTGCTTTGTGTGTAGGGATATGAAGTTGTGAACTAGAATTTACATTTTGACATTATTTAACAATAGTTGAGTCAATTCTTCTAACTCCCCAGTAGACAAATCATTTTTATCTATCAAAACCATTTTATTATCTTTTCGTTTAACATATATATACTGCCCCATAGTACCGTACTCTTTAAATGCAGTCCAATAATTTTTGCTATATCCCATCTGGGAAATTGTTTCTATCCCTTCAGCGTCAAAATGATACTCTACAATTCCAGTACGAAAAGACTTATCTAAGAGTAACTCCGCTTTTTTCAATACAAATTTTTGAAAAGACTTTGCATTAAACGCAAGAAGCAGACAAACTATTCCAAGCACCATATAGCTATACCATAAAATAGCAGGAGAATTTATAATTAAAAATATGCTACTAAAAATAATGACGATACCCAAAATCATCAGAAGCGGAACCGCTATCTTACGCTTGCGAACATTTCCTTTACTTTCCAAAGCAATTTTAATTGCAGTTTCTTTTTTTTCATCACTTAAATTCATACAATATTTAACCACAAAATTACCACCTTTACTTTTCACAGTTCTATAAATCCCGATTGAGATTTCACCTGTTTTAGGGAATTTAATAACTGTTATATTTTGTTATTAAATTCTCTGCAAACCCTTGAAAACACTGGATTTATCGCAGGTGAGCTTTCCCTTATTGTTTCCCTTGTGTTATATCGTCCCGTCAGTGTTTACGAACTCTGATAAGGGCAAATACAAGGGCAAGAAAAATCTATAAAACAGTATAACACAAAATAAAAGTGACATGGTGAACTGATTGAAATGCTTCTGATTTTTGTAACAAATGACTGATTGAATGATAAGGAGATTCTATACGATGAGAACAATATTTGCAGAATACAATCCACACAGAAACAGCATTGATATTTATACTTCTGCTGGTTATATGCTCCGCATTGACTGTTGGGAAACCGAAAAGGATTTAAAAACCACACCCGGATCAGACTGTGCATTGAACGCACTTGCCATTGATAAACCGCTTGAATATGCAAAATTATATCTTGATGAAACAATGCAGATATGGGTAGATGCAGAAGATTCATTAGAACTATGGTGATTTTTTCAACAGCACTAAGGTTACTTTTTCCCAATCTCATTTATTGAGAATCGTCTTTTTACCGTGCATATATATTCAATATCTTTTTATCTATTATAATGAAATCAAGGGCTGGTCTAATGCCAGCCCTACAAAAATGAAAATTCACATAGAAAATAAATTTACAATTTTTCCGATATAAACCTGTTATCAACAAATACAAACATAATTTATATTATCGTATCTATTGATATGATATGTATTTCAAAGAGTTACCAGAAGTTTTTGAAAACTTTTCCCTTGTGATATTATCTAAAGCTCCTAATTTTATACTTTTCCCATGATGGAGCAGCTTATTTGACCGTATCTCTAGCACCAAAGATGTTGTATTCTATACTGATACATCAATAGAATTGCGAACTAACCTATTACCATTTTTGACAAGCGTAGATTCCACTGATTCTCTTGTAACGTTATCAAGAATGCTTGTATCAAACTTTTGTCCCGGCTTCCAATTTGGATTAGCCGATTTCACTGCTGCATACATAGCAGCTCTATACTGTCCTTCGTATTGCTCTAAAGTCCATGTACCACTTAAACGTTTGTCTTTACTTACGCTTAACTGATAATCCTTAAAAATATCTGAACGCTTAGTTGTATCACCATTTGAAATACCGTTTTCCTTAATAAATTCCCTCTTCACATTATCAAACATCTTTTGACGATATTCCTCGGATACACTCGTGAGCTGCTGCCATGATGTACCTTTTCCGGTAACATCCATTCCCGCCACTCCATTTGCATTCAGTAAATCGCCATCCGAATCAAATTGCTTCATCAGATTCTTAATAATGGTATCTCTTCCACCGAATGTTTCATATATCATTCTTTCTTCTGGTGACATCATGGCTTCATTTTGCATAATACCAGATAACCAGCCTTTTTCTTTCAAAGCCTTATATTGTTTACTATTTGTGTTGATGCCATTATAGGTATTGCCTAATCCGCTGATATTCATTGACATATAAAACCTCCTTGTAAATAAATTCAAAATCCGTTTAGAATTAACTCAATGCTATATAGTATATATCGTCATAAATCTCCAAGAAATAAGTTTCACTGTTAAGTGCCCTCTTGATTATACAGGTGGTTGTTGCGTGTTCTTCGTTCCTCTTTGGATAACTTTTGACGCAACCTCTTTTCCAAGTTCTCAAACTGGCGGATTTTCTTCTTTCCATCCTCAATCTCGGCTGTCCCTTGTGGGTGTCAATCAAAATTATTTTTCTTGGTCTGCGTCAACCGTTCCAACACCGTCATCAGTATATAGCTCGGCTGGAATTGAATTGACAGCAAGTTGTTTTTCTAGCGGTATCGAATTATACCACTCAAGCCATTCAAGGGTTTCTTCGGATAAGTCCGATTTGTTAAATAACTGTCCTTCAAATTCAACCGTTTCATTTTCAGCATCTTCCATATGACTATATAAGAAATATTTACCATCAATTAAAACCACAATATTATTTTCATATTGATATACTTTAGCACCTACAATATCGTCATTGGCTTGGAAATTCTCTTTTGGCTCTTGCGATGAGCTAACTTTGCTTTCGATTTCCCCTAAATAAGTGAACTGGCTTTCTTTATCTGTAAAATCGAGTTGACTATCCGTATATTGATACAACTTGTTATTTACATAAACCATAGGAGCCAAATCTCCAGAAATAGGGGGATTAGAGCCATTAAGTAAACGCGGAATTGTAACTACGCAAATTATAAGGCAAAGACAGGCTGCCATAATTCCCCACTTTATCCATATAGGCTTTTTCATTTTCGTTTTGTAGTTGAGTGCTTCATCAACATATTTTGTATCAAGCTCGCTCATAGCGTCAGAAAATTTCTTTGCGTTCATACGAATACCTCTCTTTCAATCAAGTATTGCTTCATTTTCTCGCGGATACGGGTCAGCCGGACAGAAATATTTTTTTCTGAAAGCCCTACAAACTCGGCTATGTCCTTGTAGCTGTCGGAAAACCAATAGCGGCGCATAAAGATAACGCGGTTTTCGATAGTCAGCGTGTCTAAAAAAGACTCAATGATACAGGCTAACTCTCTGACCTCGATTTCTTCTTCAATGTTTTTCTGGTCTGCAATACAGGCTTCAATTTCCTCCAACTCCTACAGGATATGTTATTGTCATAGATGCCATTCATATAATTGTTCACACTAGACATTTTATAATACCTCCATTTTTTCATTAGGCTTTCGCATTAAAAACCGCCTCAAATGATATGTTTATAACTGTTTCTGT
>ENA-OURV01000503-OURV01000503.1-human-gut-metagenome-genome-assembly--contig:-NODE-503-length-33558-cov-6.732979_pt1 | contig 33558 bp, 27 predicted proteins | sample MGYA00242141_ERZ509072 | MGnify/ENA primary metagenome ERZ509072 (study PRJEB26280, sample SAMEA2338763) | human gut metagenome | biome: human gut; feature: human-associated habitat; material: faeces... | reverse complement strand
CCACCGGCGCAGCATCCACTGCCGCCGCCGCCAGGAACCTGCAATGGGTCACATTTACATGCACTTGGGGATACATGGGCAAAAAGGGCTTTCCCCTATCCTGACGCTCCAGCCATGCATGCCGGATTCCGGATTCCCGCCACAGCCCCCATGCCAGGACGTCATAGGCGGCACGATGCTGCCCGGAGTGATTATTTTCCTCCACACGAAGCCACCGCAGATATAGCATGCCCATTCCCCCTACAAAAAACGGACGGCAGGATACCGTCCGTTAAATTTATTACTCCTTGCGCTTATAAAACATATTCACAGGTTCACTGGTGCTTAAGATAAAGCAGATCGCAAAGCACAAAATCAAGGCAGCGCCGTATCCTACAGCGGTCAGCGCCATGCCCTCCTCTTTTTTCTGCATCAGCATGGGCAGACCCGGGAACAGCAGCAGCGCCGTCATCAATCCGAACAGGAAGGAGCCCAGCTTTTTCACAAAGCCCACCCGCAGGATCAGCAGAACGGACACGACCCCCAGCCCGAAGCTGGTGTAATTCATCACCTTGGTGACACCGCTGTAAAAGCCGTTGTCCATACTGTCCTGGAATTCCCGGACGGAGAAGAAATACAGGGCAGCCGCTGCCAGCAGTCCCAGGATCATCAGAACGATCACGACCGTAAAGCCCTTCTTGGCAAGCTCCGCTTCCCGTTCCATCCGCAGCTCGTTCATCAACCGGCGGCTTTCCGCCTTGTCCACATTGGTGGTCATGTTCAGGGACTGCTCAATGGCACGCTTCTGGGCGTTTGCCTTTGCCGCCTCCAGATCCGCTTCATTGAACCGGGACACCTTCCGCTCCGGCTCCGGGGCAGGCTCCTCCAGCAGGGATGCGGCAGCAGCAGCGGAAACCTGTGGCGCATGCTTCTCCTTGACCGGCGGCGTATAGGTACTTTCCTCCAGCACCGGTGCCTTGACCTGAGGCTGAGGGGCAGGCTCCGCCGGCTGGCTTGCTGCATGGGCAGCCACCTGCCGATCCATATATGCCTTCTGAATGGCAGCAATCTGCTCCGGAGTATAGGGAGGCTGACCGGACTGGGCACGCTGCTGTGCCAGAACATCCAACTGCTGCTGGGTCAGGGGTACAGGGGTAAATGCAGCCGGCTGTGCAGGCTTGGATGCGGCATGCGCATCCGGATCCTCCAGCACCGGTGCCTGTACCCCTTCCAGGCTATGCTTTTTCCGGGTATCCACATAATCATCATCCGCCAGCGTGGGGGCTGCCACGTCTGCAAGATGGGACTTCTTTTCCTTGGGCGCAACGTATGCCGTATCCTCCAGCACCGGCGCAGCTACGCCCGCCAGCCGATCCTCCTTCTGCTTGGGCACATAGGTGGACTCCTCAAGCTGGGACAATCCGTTGTTCTGTTCTTCGCTCATTCCCATCACCTCCGTATGATTGACCGCTGCTTACCGTTCCAGAATCTGGCTTCTGTCCGGGCCAATGCCGATCATAGCGATCCGGCAGTCGCACAGCTCCTCCAACCGGGCAATGTAACGCTTGCAGCTTTCCGGCAGCTCCTCAAAGCTCTTGCAGCCGGAAATATCCTCGTCAAAGCCCTCTGCTTCCTCGTAGATGGGCGTACAGCCAGCCAGCTCCTCCAGTGTGGGAGGCAGGTTCCGGGTGATGGTGCCGTCCGCCATTTTGTATGCGGTACAGATCTTCAGAGTGCCCAGACCGCTGAGGGTATCCAGCTTGTTGATGGCAAGCCCGTCCAGACCGTTCACACGCACAGAGTGCCGCACGATCACTGCGTCAAACCAGCCGGTTCTCCGGGGTCTGCCGGTGGTGGTGCCGAATTCGCCGCCTACGTTCCGGATCTTCTCCCCGATTTCATCGTTCAGCTCGGTGGGGAAGGGTCCCTTGCCCACACGGGTGGTATATGCCTTTGCCACGCCGATGATGTTGGAGATCATCCGGGGACCAACACCAGTACCTACACATACCCCTGCAGACAGAGGATGGGAGGAGGTAACGTAGGGGTATGTACCAAAGTCAATGTCCAGCAGGGTCGCCTGCGCACCCTCAAAGAGGATGGTCTTCCCCGCCTTGTCCGCTTCATAGGTCAGCACGGATACATCCGCCAGGTAGGGCAGCAGCCGCTTGCCGTATTCGGTGTATTCCTGGATCACAGCATCCAGGTCGATGGCCTCGCCCCCGTATACGGCAGTGATGATCTTGTTCTTCAGTGCCCCGGTGCTCCGTGCCTTCTGGGCAAACACCTCCGGATGGGTCAGATCGTACATCCGAATGCCGCAGCGCTCATATTTGTCCATATAGGTAGGCCCGATGCCCCGCTTGGTGGTGCCGATGTCGGAATTGCCCCGGAATTTCTCGCTGAGTCCGTCCAGCACAATGTGCCAGGGCATCACCACATGGGCACGGGGGTCGATCTTCAGATTGTCCGTCGAAATCCCTCTTGCATGCAGATTGTCCAGCTCGGAGATAAAATCCTTGGGATCCAGCACGACCCCAGCGCCGATCAGGCAGGCAGTTCCCGGATACAAAATGCCGGAGGGCACCAGGTGCAGCTTATAGGTCTGTCCGTTGTTTACCACCGTATGACCAGCGTTGTTGCCTCCCTGGGAACGTACTACTACTTCCGCACGGGATGCAAGAATGTCAATAATCTTGCCCTTTCCTTCATCGCCCCACTGGGTGCCGATTACAATATTAGCAGGCATACTCAATTCCTCATTTCTTTGTCCTTAATGGATGCATGAAGCATACATCAAGTAGTATAGCATCTTTTCGTCGAAAAAGCAAGTGAATCCGAGGGAATTTCCGTAGCAGGGTGCCCCTTTTCCGGCTTTTCAGCGAATTGCATAGAAAACCTGTATACTTTTCCGCAGTTGCATACTAAAGTGATGAATCATCCTTCCCACGAAGGGTGATGATCCGCAGCTCAGGGGGATTAAACAGTCTGGGCTTGGCGATGCCCCCGCTGACGATCAGATCCGTATGCCCCTGCCGGTAATGTCCCCTGGAATATGCCGGGAAGAGTTTCCGCTCCGGGGAGAGCAACCCCCCCACCACCGGCAGCCGGATCATACCCCCGTGCACATGACCGGACACCACCAGCTCCGCTCCCCAGGCAGCATAGGTGTCCAGAGCCAGGGGGCTGTGCGCCAGCAGCAGAGTCATGCCCCGATGCACGCCCACCGCCTGCTCCATGTCATCCGGTGTATACTTGGAAAGCCCGGAAAAGCCCCGGTTCTGGTTCCGGAACATGCTGTATTTCAAGGTGACACCGCAGAGCGCCAGTCCCTCCAGCTGCACAGTCCGGTTGCACAGCAGCACCGTACCGGTAGCTTCAATCGTCCGGTACAGCTTCTGCCGCATGGGTTCCGTCATATCCAGCTCATGATTGCCTGGCGCATAGTACACCGGAGCAATGGCGCACAGCCCGGTCAGCAGCTGCTGCACCAAGGAAAAGTCCGTGCAGGTTCGGCTCACCAGATCCCCGGGAACGAGGATCAGATCCGGCTTTGCTGCCCGGACTGCCCGGAGCAGCCGCTGACAGCGCCTCTGCCGCCGCCGGTTGATGATGTGGGTATCCGACACCAGCGCCAGCTTCAAGGGGCGCCCGGTGTATGCAGGCTGATCAATGGTATCCTGCCGCACCGCCAGCATGCAGCAGTTTTCACGGACAAACTCTGCGGCCAGTAGCCCTGCCGCCGCCCCGGCAATGATTCCGATCATGCTGTTCCTCCATTCTGATTCTGTATTGCCTTATCTTTTATTATACCGGATTTCCCCGTCGAATGCAACGGATTTGACGGATCCGGAAAAATGTAGTATATTAACAGAAGGACTATTCAAGCTGCACTGCGCAGAACTTGTGCGGCGTTGCCTTAAGGGTTTCTTAAGAATTCCCTTTTCTTTTTTCTAAGGAATGCGAGTTATGATAAAGACAGGCAAACGAAAGGAGCGGCGCAGCACCTGTCTGCGCAATATGATGATGGATTACACACAATGCACCGTCCTGGTGGCGGACGACGACCGGGATATTGTCCGTGCCATTGCCACCCTGCTGGAACAGGAGGGACTGACCGTACTGCGGGCATACAACGGGCTGGAGGCTCTGGAGGCTGTAGCAGAGCATCCGGTTTCCCTGATCCTCATTGACGTGATGATGCCAAAGCTGGACGGTCTGTCGGCGATGATGAAGATCCGGGAACAGAAAAATATACCCATCCTCATTCTGTCGGCAAAATCCGAGGAAAGCGACAAAATCCTGGGGCTGTCCATGGGTGCGGACGACTACATCGCCAAGCCCTACCACCCCCAGGAGCTGGCGGCACGGGTAAAATCCAGCCTGCGGCGGTATCTGCACCTGGGTGCGGCGGACAGTGTCCGGATGCAAAAGCTGATCCGGGTGGGCGGACTGGAGTATGATCCGGACACCCGGCAGCTGACGGTGGACGGAGAGTCGGTACGGCTCACCTCCAAGGAGCTGAAGATCATGGAATTGTTCCTGCGGAATCCGGGGCGGATTTTTTCCGCAGAGGAGATCTACAGCCGGGTATGGAACGAGGACGCCTATGCAGTGGAAAACACCGTCATGGTACATATCCGTCATATCCGGGAGAAAATCGAGATCAATCCCCGTGAACCGAATTATCTGAAGGTGGTGTGGGGCATCGGCTATCAGCTACAGGACCCTGCTGCCCGAAAAGGAGGCAAGAAGCCATGAAAGCAGAAAAGCATACACGCCGAACGATGTTCTGGGCAATGGCGGCTGCCCTGTGCATGGGGTGCTTGACAACCCTGGTGCTGCTGATGGATGTCCATCCGGCAATTCAACCATACACCCCCTTGATCCTGGGTACTGCCGTCAGCGGCTTGCTGACGGTGTTATTCTCCTGCATCGTGCTGGTCAAATCGCTGCGCAAACCGGAGCAGATCCCAGAGGCGCACAGCGTTCTGGATCCATTCTCCCTGGAGAGCATTCTTCTGCTGATCCTGTGCACGATACCCGTATGGTGGGCGATCTGCAAGCACCACGAAAGCATGCCGAAAGCCGCATTTTTCCGGCAGGAGCCTCTTGCCCAGTGCAATGTGGGACTGTATGCGGCACTGCTCTGTTTCCTGTCTCTGGAGTCCCTGGCAAGCCTGCTGCGCCGGATCCGGAGCGGACAGCTGGCTGCCACCTCCCTGCTTGCAGCCTTTTTTCAGACACCGGTTCGCCAGGAAAAGCGTGCCGCCCTGCATGAACGCTTGCATGCGCCGATCGAACTGCCGGATGCTAGCGGAGACAAGCTGCATGCAGCCGCTTCTTCTATGCGCCAACGGCTCAATGCACCGGTCACATTGCCGGATACCCCCGCCGGCAATCGGCTGCGCCGGATCATCAACCGATGTGCGCAAAGCATCCGGAACCGGAAAGCCCAGTGCAGAACCCGTTGGCGCAGCCTCCCCTTCTCCCAGCAGACAGCCCTGCACAGCATCACTGCCATGGTGGTGATTCTTAGCTTGGCGCTGTGTTTTTCCCCCTTTGATCGTCCAAACCAAATCAGTGCCATGCTGCTGTTATCCCTCCTGGTGATCGCCGTTTACATCGGCATCCAGATGCGACGCAGCCGACAAATCGACCGGCTAAGTCAGCGGATCCACACCATCAGCCAGGGGGATTTCTCCCCTGCCGCCCCGGCGGAGGATTCCTGCGTAGCGGCACAACTCCGGGAACTGGATCAGATCCAGGACAGCACCCGGGACGCCATTGCCCGGCAGGTACAGGCGGAACGCACCAAGGTCAACCTGGTCACCAATGTGTCCCACGACCTGAAAACGCCGCTGACCTCCCTCATCAGCTACATTGACCTGCTGTCCAAGGAGGAGCTGCCGCCCCAGGCCATGGACTATGTGCATGTGCTGGAACGAAAATCCCAGGGGCTGCGCCGGATGGTACAGGATGTATTTGATCTTGCCAAGGCGGCCAGCGGGGAGGATGTGTGCTGCACCCGGCTGGATGCGGTCATGTGCCTGCGACAGGTACTGGCAGATATGGAGGATACCATTCAGCGATCCGGCAGAGACATCCGGCTGCAAACCGACCTGGATCGCTGCATCATCCGGGCGGAGGGCAACAAGCTGTACCGGATCTATCAGAACCTGTTGGCAAACGCCCTGCGCTATTCCATGGAAAACACCCGGATCTACATTCGGGTCACCGGTACACAGACGGAATTCTCCTGCTGCATCCAGAACACCTCCTCCTACGAAATGTATTTTACCCCGGAGGAGATCACGGAACGGTTCACCCGTGGAGACGCCATGCGCAGTACGGAGGGCTCCGGTCTGGGGCTTGCCATCGCCAAGAGCTTTGCGGAGGCCTGCGGCGGTGGTTTCCGGGTCGCCATCGACGGAGATCAATTCAAAGCCATTCTCACTTTCCCATGCTGCGGATCTGACGCAGCCCTGGAGGCATAGCCCGGTGCTATGCCTCTTTTTCTATGGGGAAGGGCAAAGGATTCCGGGCAGGGAGAATGAATTTTGTCGGATTACCCAATGACAAGTCACAGAAAATATGATACAATAGACTTATATATCTTTATGAAGAAAGTATGGGATTGTTATGACTAATCACTATGACGTCATCATTGCCGGAGGCGGCGCTGCCGGTCTGTACGCTGCTCTCAACCTCCCTGCATCCCTGCGGGTGCTTCTGATCTGTAAACGGGAGCTGACCCTGTGCAACTCCGCCCTGGCTCAGGGGGGCATCGCCGGGGTCTACGACTCCCCGGAGGATGATGTACAGCTGCACAAGCAGGATACCCTCGTTGCAGGCGGATTCAAGAACAACACAGAGACCCTGTCCATCCTGGTGAACGAAGCCGCCCAGGATATCGGCAGGATCATCGACCTGGGGGTGGAGTTTGACCGGAATCCGGACGGTTCCCTCCACCGCACCCTGGAAGGGGGGCACAGCAAGCACCGGATCTTCCACCATAAGGATGCGACAGGCTTTGAGATCGTATCCAAGCTTTTGCAGACTGTACGGACGCTGCCCAATGTAGAGATCCTGGAAAACACACTTTTGTGCGGCGTAGCAAAAACCGGAACGGGCTTTTCTGTGGATACCCTCCACGAAGGCACCTACACCGCCTTCCACAGTCACTTCCTGCTGCTTGCCACCGGCGGCATCGGCAGAGTGTACGAATTCACTACCAATTCCGCCATTGCCACTGGGGACGGCATCACCTTTGCCTATGAGCTGGGAGCTCCTATCAAGAATCTGAGCCTGGTACAGTTCCACCCCACCGCCTTCAACAACCGGCACACCCGGGAATGCTTCCTGATTTCCGAAGCGGTACGGGGCGAGGGGGCATACCTGCTGAATGCTGCGGGGGAGCGGTTCATGCAGCGGTACGATGACCGACTGGAGCTGGCACCCCGGGATGTGGTATCCCACGCCATCATTCTGGAAAGCCACCGACAGGATTCCCAGGAGTTCTATCTGGATATCAGTCACAAGGATCCGGAATTTTTGAAGCATCGGTTCCCCATGATTTACGAAAACCTGCTCAAGCAGGGCTATGATCTGACCACTGACCGGATCCCGATCTTCCCCTGTCAGCATTATCTGATGGGAGGCATCGACGTGAATGCGGATTCCCGTACCGCCCTGGATCGGCTGTACGCTGCGGGAGAATGCTCCCACACTGGGGTACACGGCAACAACCGACTGGCAAGCAATTCCCTGCTGGAGGCACTGGTATTCTCCCGACATGCGGCAACGGACATTGCCAAGCACCTGTCCGAAGTGCCGGATACCTTTGAGGAGCACAGCTTCCCCCATGACCCGGATGCGCCCCCCATTCCCCAGGGTCTGCGCACGGAGATCCGGCATATTATGCAGCACAGCTACTTTGTCATTCCGGACAAGGAGGCTGCCGCAGCAGGCTTTGAACGGGTTGCCCGGATCCGGCAGATGCTGCTGGAGGGCAACTACCGGATCAACGCCGATTACATTGAAGCAAAATCCCTTGCCACTGTGGCATATCTGATTCTCAAGGAAGTCATCTGACGAAAGGAGCGATCCCTATGAATCTGCCCCAGAATTATATTGACGATCTGATCCGCAGAGCCCTTGCGGAGGACATTACCTATGTGGACATCACCACGGACACCCTGATGCCGGATTCCCACACCAGCGAGGCGTACTATATCGCCAAGGACGAGGGCGTGCTGTGCGGCATGGACGTGGCGCTGCGGGTCTTTGACCTGGCAGGGGGCAATGTGGAGACCAGGGCACTGTTCCACGATGGAGACAAAGTGTGTAAAGGCGACATCCTCGCAACCATGACCGGCAGCACCAAGACCCTGCTGAAGGGAGAGCGCACGGCGCTGAATCTATTGCAGCATATGTCCGGCATCGCCACCGCCACCAACCGGTGCGTCCAACTGGTAGAAGGCACCCGTGCCCGGATCACCGACACCCGGAAGACCCTGCCCGGCATGCGTGCGCTGCAGAAGTATGCAGTGGTAGTAGGCGGCGGCAGAAACCACCGGTTCAACCTGTCCGACGGCGCCATGCTCAAGGACAACCACCTGGACGCCTACGGCGGCATTACCCCTGCGGTGGCTGCTCTCCGGGATAAGATTGGGCATATGGTCAAAATCGAGGTGGAGGTGCGGAACCTGGAGGAACTGCAGGAGGCTCTGGACGCAGGCTGTGAGATTATCATGCTGGACAATATGTCCTGCGAGGATATGGCAGCGGCGGTGCAGATCAACGCAGGGCGCGCCCTGCTGGAAGCATCCGGCAACGTTACCGCCGAAACCATCCGCCCCATTGCAGAAACCGGCGTGGATATCATTTCCCTGGGGGCTCTGACCCACAGCGTGAAATGCTTTGACATCTCCATGCGGATCAAACAAGCTAAGTGAGGTGCATTATGAAGCCGTTCAGACAAATCGCACTGCTGACAGCGGCTATGCTGCTGCTGAGCGCTGCCGGTTGCGGCAAAAAGGAGGATTCTCAGATGCAGGACAGTTCATCCCAGAGCACCTGGAGCATGGCGGATCCCTCCCTGAATCTGCCCACCCTGAATCTGGGGCACACCACGGAGGATATGATCCGGCGTGCAGTGGTCAATCCGGGTAATACCGCCCGGTTGGCGGATGCCATGAAGCGGGCGCAGGCAGGTGAGAAGATCACCATCGGTACCATCGGCGGCTCCATTACCCAGGGTACTGCCGCCTCCACCACTGACGAGCGGTATGCAAACCGGGCGCTCCAGTGGTGGGCAAAGACGTTCCCCAAGGCGCAGCTAGACTTTGTCAATGCAGGCATTGGCGCTACGGATTCCTACATCGGGGTACACCGGGTGGATGCAGACCTGCTGAGCAAGAAACCGGATGTGGTGATCGTGGAATTTTCCGTAAACGATACGGATGCGGCACTGAATCTGCAAACCTACGACAGCCTGGTGCGGAAGATTTTGCAGGCAGAGAACCATCCGGCAGTGATCCTGCTGTTCACCACCCAGGAGGACGGCACCAGCCTTCAGGACACCCATATGCAGATTGGCTCGGCATATAATCTGCCCATGATCAGCTATAAAAATGCGGTGCTGCCGGAGATTGAAGCCGGCAAGTTCACCTGGAAGGACATTTCCCCGGACAATATCCACCCCAACTCCGTGGGACACGGTATCATCGGCGAGCTGCTGTGGAGCTATTTCAACTCGGTTTACGCAAAGCTGGATCAGATCAATACCTCTGACCTGACCTTCACAGCTACCCCGGTCACAAAGGATCTGTACGCCAAGGGACAACTGCTGGACAGCAAGACCCTGACCCCCAAGACCATGCAGGGCTTTGAGCAGGCGGAGCTTTCCAATCAATTCCCCAACGACTGGACCACGAAGGAAGGCGGCGAGCTGACCTTTGAAGTTACCGGCAGCAACATCGGCGTGCTGTACTATAAGACCGTGGACGGCAAAAGCGGTCAGTACTGCGTCTATGTGGATGACCGGCTGATCCAGGTGCTGGACGGCGATTTTACCGGCGGTTGGGGCAATTACGCACAGGCGCAGCAGGTTTACACCTCTGACACGCCATCCACCCATACGGTAACCATCAAGCAGCTCGAGGGCACAGATCTGACGCAGTTTACCGTTTTGGGCTTGCTGGTAAGCTGACATGAGCAACCTGGAATTCAGCCTGAACGCAACGATGCCGGTGTTCTTCGTCATCTTTGTTGGCTGGTTCCTCAAGAAAATCGGTATCATCCGGAAGGACTTTCAGGACGCCAACAATCGGCTGGTGTTCCGGGTGCTGCTTCCGGTCATGCTGTTTTGCGACGTGGCGGAAACAGATCTGTCCGCCACCTTCAGCATGAAATTCTTTCTGTTCTGCGTATCCGCCACCCTGGCATGCTTTGCGGCGGTATGGATTCTGGCAGCGCTGTTCTACAAGGACAGAGCAAGCATCGGCAGCTTTGTACAAGGTGCCATCCGGGGCAGTGCCGGAATCCTTGGAGTGGCATTTGCGGAAAACATGTACGGCCGTGCAGGCATGGTTCCTCTGATGATGATCGCCATTGTGCCCATCTACAACATCGGCTCTGTGATTCTGCTGACCATGTACAGTTCGGAGCGTCCACCCCAGGGACAGATCAAAAAGGTATGCCTGGAGGTTCTGACCAACCCTCTGATCCTTGGAATCCTGGCTGGCATTCCCTTTGCGCTGCTGCACATGCAGTTCCCGGCACTGGTGCAGAAATCTCTGAACAATCTTTCAATGATTACTTCTCCCCTGGCGCTGCTGATGGTTGGCGCCGACTTTGATCTGCAAAAGGCATCCGCCCAACGGATCCCTGTACTCCTTGCAACAACCATCAAGCTATTGATTCAGCCGGCGATTTTCCTACCCATTGCAGTACTCCTGGGATTCCGGGACGAGTCCCTGATTGCGATCCTCATTATGCTGGGCGCCCCGGCAACGGTTTCCGGCTATATTATGGCACGGGGCATGCACAACAATGTCTCCATGGCAGGCAGCATCGTGGTACTGACCACCATGCTTTCCGCCATCACCGTCACAGGCATTATCTTTGTACTGCGCACCTTAGGGTATGTCTGACGCAATCCCATATCGCAAAAGTCCGTGAGCGAATTCGTTCACGGACTTTTTTAGCATAACATCACGAAGCTGCTCCGGCAGAATAGACCTTGGCAAAGGATCCTGCATAAAATGAAACAAGGCGAACCGTTTCCGGTCCGCCTTGTTTTCTGCATGCTGCATCAACAGCACTTCGCTTTGAGATCAGAGCTTTTCAATGGTTCTGAATGTGGATTCATCGGAAGGATCAATCAGATCATAGCCGACAATCTGCTCCCATGTTGCCGAGCCGTTTGCAAGAACTTCAGCACGGAACATCAGGATATTAACCGCATCCGCTACATTGAGGTCATCGCCCTCCTTGATGCAATCAACGTTGCCCAAGAAGTAGCCAAGCTTGTGGAGATCCGGATCCTCGTTAAATACATAAGTCGGATTGTTCGGATTTGCCATCATGTCTGCACGATACATCAGGATCTCAACTGCATCCGCAACGGTTACATCGCCGCTCAGGTTTGTATCACCCTTTACGCCAATGAGTACCTGATGTGTGCCAACGATTACATCCGGATTACCTTCGTAAGCAAACTCAAGCATGTACTTGTAAATCTGCGTCTCGTAGGTATCCTCAGGAGTAGCAACCTGCTTGTCGTTGCAGAAGATGGTCATGCACTGCTCAGTGATATCCACTGCTGCAGGCTGTTCCTCAGCTTCAACAACGGTGCCGTCCTCATGGATGATGAAGATTGTTTCCTGGAGAATTACCTTCAGACCTTCCAGATCGAAGGGTCTGTTGTCGTGAGACCAGTAGCATACTCTCGTAGGCTCTGTGAAGGAGAAGGACTGGGATACACTGGTTTCAGTGGTAGTCTCAGAGCCGCTCGTCTCACTGCTTGTTACAGTAGTTTCTGTGGTAGAAACTGTGGTTACCTCACTGCTTGTTACAGTGGTCTCTGTGGTAGAAACTGCGGTTACCTCACTGCTTGTTACAGTGGTCTCTGTGGTAGAAACTGTGGTTACCTCACTGCTTGTTACAGTGGTCTCTGCCGCAGTAGTGGTGGTTGTGGTTGTGGTTGTTACCGGAGCCTCAGTGGTAGAGGTTGTGGTAGCATCCGGATCCGGAATGTAGATTGCGCCGTTGAAGTATCCAACAGTCAGTGCGTTGCCGTTTTCGTCAACAGTGCTGCAGTTTTCCACTACGAACTCTACAGGGAATCTGTCGCCAGGCTGCGCATCATCCGGAACCTTATAGGTCAGGGTGGTCAGCACCGCACCGCTCTTTGCGGTTTCAGCTGTATCCAGACTCCAATTCAGCGTGTAGCTTGCTGCATCCCATACCGGCATGCCGGTGTATGCATTGCCCACTGCATTGGACTGGTACTTCAGTCTGCTGTCAGCAGTGAACTGAACGGTCAGACCCAGTGTGCCTGTGTCATTTACTACGTAAACCGGTACCGGAACCTTCTCGCCGGGCTGAGCCTCTACTTCAGCGATCTGGTAGTTTACACGTCCGGTTGTCATTGTGGTAGAAATGGTCTCGGAAGTAGTGGTAACAGGAGCAGTTGTAGTAACTGCTTCAGTGGTAGTTGTGGTTGTTGTGGTTGTTACCGGCGCCTCAGTGGTAGAGGTTGTGGTAGCATCCGGATCCGGAATGTAGATTGCACCATTGAAGTATCCAACTGTCAGTGTGTTGCCATTTTCGTCAACAGTGCTGCAGTTTTCAACTACGAATTCTACAGGGAATCTATCACCGGGCTGCGCATCATCCGGAACCTTATAGGTCAAGGTAGTCAGAACAGCACCGCTCTTTGCGGTTTCAGCTGCATCCAAATTCCAGTTCAGGGTAAAAGATGCTGCGTTCCAAACCGGCATACCGGTGTATGCATCTCCGGCCTTGTTGGACTGGTACTTCAGTCGGCTGTCAGCAGTGAACTGAACGGTCAGACCCAGTGTACCAGTGTCATTGATTACGTAAACCGGTACCGGAACCTTCTCACCAGGCTGTGCCTCTACTTCTGCGATCTGGTAGTTCACACGACCGGTTGTAACGGTAGTGGATTCAGTCGTGGTAGTAGTGGTGGTCGGAGCAGTGGTTGTGGTTCCTGCCCCTGTAGTTGTAGTTGTTACTTCCTCAGTGGTTGTAGTTGCAGCCGCTGTGGTAGTAGTGGTTACTTCCTCAGTGGTTGTAGTAGTCTCAGCTGCTGTGGTAGTGGTAGCTGCCGCAGTAGTTGTAGTGGTCTCAGCTGCTGTGGTAGTAGTAGCTGCCGCAGTAGTTGTGGTAGTCTCAGCCGCTGTGGTTGTAGTGGTTACTTCCTCAGTGGTCGTGGTGGTTACATCCGGGATAACGATTGCGCCATCTACAGTAACAACATCGATGTTGGATCCGAAGGTGTCTACTGCTTCTGCGCTCTCGAAGGTGATCGGGAATACATCGCCGGGCTTTGCATCATCCGGTACCTTGAAGGTGACATTGAACATTGCAGCTTCATTGTCAGCTGTTACGTTCTCGCCCTCTCCACTGGACCAGGAGTAGATCAGCTTTGCCTGGTTCCACTGACCGCCTGCGTATACGCCTGCTGTATAGCCAACGTAACCCAGTCTTGCGTCAGATTCCAGATCAATTACTACGCCTGCTGTGCCGGGATCACCCAGTACCTGTACAGGCATGCTTACCTCGTCACCTGCTGCTGCAGTTACGGTAGGTACAACATAGGTTACTGCACCTGCATCCGGCAGTGTGGTGCTTACCGGTGCTGCAGTTGTTGTAGTAGCCGGAGCAGAGGTTGTGGTTGCTGCTGCGGTGGTTGTTGTAGCTGCCGCAGTTGTTGTGGTAGTTGCTTCCGCTGTGGTAGTAGTGGTTACTTCCTCAGTGGTTGTGGTGGTTGCTTCCGGAATAATGATCTTACCATCGGTAAAGGTAACGTCCAGCTTGTTGCCATCCTGGTCGATTACCTTACACAGGTCGCTTCTGAATGTGATCGGATACTCATCACCGGGCTTTGCATCAGCCGGAACGGTAAACCGCAAAGTGGTCAGTGTAGCACCATCTTTTGCTACCAGGTTTCTACCATCTCCAGCGTTCCAAACGTAGGTCAGAGTTGTTGCGTTCCAGGTAGGAGCGCCCTCGTATGCGTCACCGTTCAGACGACGCTTCAGCTTCAGGTTGGAGTCTGCACTCAGCTCCAGAACCATGCCTGCTGTGCCGGGGTCAGTGCCCTTGATGGTGATCGGAACATCAACATCTGCACCAGCCTCGCCCTCAACTGTTGCGATCTCATAGGTCAGATCTGCTGAAACTACCTTCTGAGTGGTAGTAGCTACAGCTGCCTTGGTTGTGGTTGTGGGAGCTGCGGTAGTGGCAGCAGCCGTTGTAGTAGTTGCCCCACCGGGAATGGTGATGGAACCATCTACATAGGTAACATTGTGTGCATTGCCGTCCTGGTCAATGACCTTGGACTCGCTTCCTCTGAAGGAAATAGGATAGGTATCGCCGGGCTTTGCATCCGCCGGAACGGTAAACCGCAGAGTGGTCAGAACTGCACCATCTGCCGCTACCAGATTACGACCGTCGCCAGCATTCCAAACAAACGTGAACGTACTTGCATTCCAGGTAGGAGCACCTTCATATGCGTTACCGTTCAAACGCCGCTTGAGCTTCAGTCTGGAGTCCGCACTCAACTCAAGAACCATGCCGGCAGTACCAGTATCGCCCTTGATGGTGATCGGAACATCAACATCCGCACCAGCTTCGCCCTCAACATCTGCAATGGTGTAAGTAATATCGGCGGCAGCTGCCTGCATGGTCTGAACCGATGCAGGCAATGTGCCGATAATAAAGCTTGCGCTCATTGCGAGTGATGTCAAAGCCGAAATAATTCTTTTCTTCATCACGTTTCCTTTCTGCCCGGCTCACAGAACCGAGCACAAATGATTAATGTCCTCGCGTAGAACGATCCGCTTTGTTTAAGCTACCTCAGCGCCCAGATCAGACTGCTCGATCAGCTGAGCCAGGAACTTCAGAATCATAGTGGTATCATCCAGGTTCAGCTCAGTGCTGTGCTTATCGCAGTCAGCATTGATCTTACCCTGTTCGGTCATCTCTGCCTTGCCTGCCAGGTACTTGTTCAGCAGAACAGCGTCAGCGATGGATACTCTGCCGTCAACATTGGTATCACCGTACAGAACTGTGCCAACCGGAGCGGTGGTAGTGGTCTGAGTAGAAGTGGTAGTTGCGGGAGCCTCACTGGTAGTAGTTGTAGGTGCCTTTGTGGTGGTTGCTGTGCCGGGGATTACGATCTTACCATCAACGTATGTGATGTTCAGCTGTACGCCTTCCTGATCGATTACCTTACACAGGTCGCTTCTGAAGCTGATCGGATACTCATCGCCAGGCTGTGCATCAGCCGGAACAGTGAACTTCAGAGTGGTCAGAACAGCGCCATCTTTTGCTTCCAGATTTCTGCCGTCCCCTGCGTTCCAAACGTAGGTCAGAGTTGTTGCGTTCCAGGTGGGAGCGCCTTCGTAAGCGTTACCGTTCATACGACGCTTCAGCTTCAGGTTGGAGTCTGCACTCAGCTCCAGAACCATACCAGCTGTACCGGTATCGTTGCCCTTGATGGTGATCGGAACGTCAACGTCTGCACCAGCTTCGCCCTCAACAGTTGCGATCTCGTAAACGATGCCTTCACCAACAGGAGCGGACTTGGTGGTGGAAGTTGCAGGTGCTGCAGTGGTTGCAGGTGCTGCGGTTGTTGTAGCTGCAGGTGCCTTTGTGGTTGTTGCAGCGGTGGTTGTGGTGGTTGCAGCATCACCAACAACGATGGTCAGCGGAACAGTCTTAAAGGGAACGACTTCGCCGTCTACGTTGTTTATCTTGCTCTGACCGGTGGAAACTGCACCGCCAGTGGTGTTGGTGTAGGGCTCGGTCTTGATGTCCAGGATGTATGTACCAGCCGGTGTGTCAGAAGCGACAGTGAACGAAATGTTCAGCAGCGGGTTGGTAGTACCCGGAATGAAGTATGCGTTTGTCGGAGTGGAGTCATCGTCCAGTGTAGCCGCAGTACGCCATACGAAGTTCATCATGGAGTAGTTTGCGATCTTGGTTGCACTCAGACCAGGCTGAGGTTCATATGTGCCGTCCTCAACGCCCCAAACGTCAGTAAACGGACCAGTCTTGTCGAACTGGGTCTTTTCGGTGAATGCAAAGTAGGGATTCTCTGCAGTGCTTGCATCGTAGATGGTGTTGGTGTCGGTGTTCTCAAAGTCCATCTTCAGACCAAAGCCGTAGGTAGGAACATAATTTGTAATAATCACGTCGCAGTCTACGGTTACATCACCTGCTGCCAGATCAGCAGCGGAAATGTTGAAGGTTGTGGAAGATGTGCTTCTTTCCTTAAAAGTGAACTCCAATTCACCAGCTGCTGTGACAGTGGTCATGGTTGCGCCTACAAGTGAGGTTGCAGCGATGCACACACTTGTCAGAGCAGAAATAAACTTCTTCATAACTCTTCCTTTCTGTTCCGGTCAAGGAACATGCGTGTTCATTTTTTGAGGAGCGCCAGATTAAGCCTGCGGACCAAGCTGACTAGCTTCGATCAGGTGAGCCAGGTAGCGTGCGATGGCGGTGATGTCGCCAGCGTCAATGTTGCCATTGCTCTCACAGTCAGCATTCTTCAGACCCTGTGCACTGGGAACCGGGTTCAGCTCGGTGTCCTGTGCTACATAACGGGACAGCATAACAACGTCCGAAATGGTTACTTCCCCGTCACAGTTTACGTCACCATACAGAGTGTCACCTGTTTCGCCTGCTACAGTTACATAGCCGGTCTTGGTAGCTGTTGTATAGTTGTGATCCACCAAGCTGTCGTCTACGTATCCCACCAGAATCTCCTGATTCTTGGTGCCGCTGCCCGGCAAAACCTCACGGTCAACCGGAACGATGTTGAATGCTGCCTTGGAGCCTGCTGCTGCGTCTGCGTTCACCGTACCGGTGATGGTCACAAACACGCCGCCGTCCTTGAGCCAGTAGCTGGAATCCAGCAGACCGGTGGTCCATGTCAGACAAACCAGATCATCTGCAACATTCCAGTCGAATGTGGTGTCCGCCAGATCTGCGTTGATATTCCCCTCGGCGGATGCAGCCCCCGTGTCGCACAGTGCGCCTGTCGTCACGTCGCTGATCGTTACCAATGAAGAATCGAATTCAACAGCAAAATCAACGGCGCATGCGCCTGTTGCCGGAATGCCGCTTAAGCTGACGTCAACCGAAAAGGTCTCACCGGCAGCGACCGTATCGTTACCAACTGAAATCGTAACGGTGTCTGCTGCCTGTACTGCAAGACCAACGGCTGCCGCAGTCATGGACATCGCCAGCAAGCTTGCGATCAGTTTTTTCGCCTTCATCTTCTTTCCTCCTTTTGAATTTTGTTTTATATAATCAAAGGAATTTAAGTGACCATTCCTTTTCTTATATCCGAACCAAGCCGTATGCTCTCCCCACGAAAGCACGCAAATCCGTCAACAGGGTACACCTACCCAATTGAAAGATTTCACATACATTCATTATAGGGATTTCCCAAGTCAAAGTCAAGAGATTGCCTGCTTTTTGTGGTTTTCTATAAAAGAGATTGAAAACCCTTGTGTATAATGGCAAAAACCGCATTCCGTGCACCCTTGTCCGGGTTAAAAAAAATACAGCTTGTAAAGCATCTCTCTGCTTTTTCTCGGACACTTTTATTATATGGCATCTGTCGGAAAAAGTCAAGCTGTTTTTATACCTCTTTCACAAATTTCAATGCGCCGGGTGATACTTTTTCGCCAAAAGAAAAGGCGGCTGCGTGAGTTTTCCCTGCCGCAGCCGCTTTTGTAAATTTTTTGTGACATAACTGCTGATCTGCCCGAAACGGTCAGTCCAGCTTCTGAAATTCCACCGGAATATTGTCTTGGATGTACTTGTTCAGCACGTCCATATTGAACTTCTTCGCTGTACCCAGAGGCGCCGCCGGCAGTCCGTGACTGTTTGCCAGCTCCTCGGTATACATACTATAGGGATACAGGCGCAGGTTCCGCAGCTTCCCGTCATCGTAATGGGTGATCACCGGGATCACCTTTACGTCGGAGATCAGCACCTCGCCGGTCTGACCATCCACAATGATATCAAAGTCCGCCATTTCTCCCAGCATATTGAAGCTGTCGGTCTGGGCGGAAATGAAGTTGCCCAGAGAGTAAAACACAAAGCCCTGGGTGCCGTCCTGCCGGGTCAGGTATTCCATGGTCTCCGCTGTGTGGGTGTGGCTGCCCAGGATCACGTCTGCGCCCCAGTCAACAAAATCCTGCGCCAGCTCCCGGCACTGATCGGACACCACGAAGGAATCCTCAATGCCCCAGTGTACGGATACCACCACCACATCTGCAATGGCGTCCGCCGCTTTGATCTGGGACTTCATGGTTTCCGTGTCCGAGGTGAGGACGATCTTCACGTCCGTATTCTTTGGCATGGGGATACCGTTTGTGTGCTCCGTAAACGCCACAAACGCCATCTTCACCCCGTTGACCTCCCGGATCCGGATATTTTCCATATCCTCCTGATCCCGGTAGGCGCCCACCACGGTAATGTCATTCTTCGCCCGCATGTTGTCCCAGTAGTTCATGGTGGCGATCAGCCCGTCTATGCCCTTATCCAGCATATGGTTGTTGCTCATGGTGATCACGTTGAAGCCAGCGTCCAGAATCGCCTGTCCCAGCTGCGTGGGAGAATTGAAATTGAAGTTGGAGCCGGTAACGGGGAACTCATCGTTGGCAATGAGCGTCTCCTGGTTGATGATGGACACATCCCCTGCCTGGATGTAGGGCTTCACGTTTTCGTAGCAAGGGCCGAAGTCATAGGTACCGTCCGTGGAATAGGACTGGGCAGCCCGCAGCACCCCGGTCTGCACCAGGTTGTCCCCTACTGCCACCACTCGAACCTTCCGATTCTCCGGCTCTGTGGTAGGCTCCTCCCGGCTTTCTTCAGCACTGCTCTGGGGAGAATCTGACGGACTGCTCTGGGAAAGCAGCCCCGAACCGCTGTTATTGATGGACTGGAACGAACAGCCCGGCAAAAGCAGCACTGTGCACAGCAGCGCCGCCAGCTTACCCTTTTTGATACGCATTGAATCTTCCTTCCTGATTGTTTGAGGCACAACGCCTCATATATGACCCTACGGGATGCCGCCTTAACCGCTACATTATATCACACTTTGCAGAACAATGCAAGAAATCTGTGAAAAAATCCTGTTGCTGTCAGATTATCTCCACTTTGCCGGATCGTCTTGCATGTTACCGGGAAATCCGATATAATGACAATGCGACTTTATAAGAATGGAGCTGTCACCATGTACAAGCAATATGACCTCTCGGGTATCTGGCGCTTCGCCATGGATCCGGACAAAAACGGCGTTCGGGAGCAATTCTTCGCCACCGTCCTGCCGGATACCATTCCACTGCCCGGCACCACTGCCCAGGCGAAAAAGGGTACCTATAATACATCGCGGAATACCGGCTACCTCACCGAGTGCTATCCCTTCTCCGGCTGGGCATGGTACCAGACCACCTTCACCCCTGCCCCGGAGGATCTGCATAAGCCCCTGCTGCTGACTCTGGAGCGCACCCGCATGACCCGGCTGTGGATCAACGACACAGAGCTGGGCAGCTGTGACAGTCTGACCACCCCCCACTGCTACCGACTGCCAGCGCTGGAGGATCCCTCCCCGGTCACCATCTCCATCTGCGTCAGCAACACGGACTACCCCACCAAGGGCGGGCATATGACCTCTCCGGACACCCAGACCAACTGGAACGGCATCACCGGAGAGATCTCTCTGACGGTGCTTCCTCCGGTGCATCTGTCAGATTTGCAAGCATATCCGGATGCAGCCCACAAAAGCGTCACCCTGCGGGGCATGCTCCGGGGGGCTGCCCATACGTCGCTGACGGTTACCGGCAAAGCCTTTAGCAAGGACGATCCCTGCATCCGGGAGATCTCCCCTATCCGGACTGATCTGAATGCTGATACGGAAGGTACCTTCTCCCTGCTGATCCCCCTTGGGGAGGATGCGCTACTGTGGAGCGAATACACCCCGGTGGTCTATGAGCTGCACCTGTCCATGCCGGATGTGCCCGGTGATGCAGTGATCCGGTTCGGGTTAAGAACCCTCAGCACAAAGGGCATGGAGTTCCAGGTCAACGGCACACCCATCATGCTCCGGGGCAAGCACGACGGCATGCTCTTTCCTCTCACCGGTGCCGCCCCCACGGATCTGGCAGAGTGGCTCCGGCTGCTTAGCATCGCCAAAGCCTATGGCATCAACCACTACCGCTACCACACCTCCTGTCCTCCGGAGGCTGCCTTTGCCGCTGCGGATCTGCTGGGTATCTACATGCAGCCGGAGCTTCCCTTCTGGGGTACCCTGGCTGCTCCCGGGGAGGAACAGTACAATGAAACAGAACAGGCATACCTGGTGGAGGAAGGCTTCCGGATGCTCCGTGCCTTCGGCAGCCACCCCTCCTTCTGCATGCTGTCCCTGGGCAACGAGCTGTGGGGCAGCAGCCAGCGAATGGGAGAAATCCTCCGGGATTACCGGGAGACGGATCCCCGGCACCTGTATACCCAGGGCTCCAACAACTTTCAATTCTGGCCCTGTATCCTGGAGGAGGACGATTTCTTCTCCGGGGTGCGGCTCAGTAAGGAGCGTCTCATCCGGGGCTCCTACGCCAACTGCGATCTGCCCCTGGGGCATATCCAGACCTGTCGTCCCTCCACGGATCACAGCTATGACCCGCTGATTTTCCCGGTGCAGCAGGAATCCGCTGAAGCAGGCACTGCGGAGATCCAGATCCAGTACGGCACAGGCACTAAAACCATCCGGGTGGATCAGCAGGCAGAGGGACTGATCCCCCACAAGCCCATTGTCACCCACGAGATCGGGCAATATACCGTATACCCGGATTTCGAGGAAATCCCCAAGTTTACCGGAGTGCTGCAGGCACGGAACTTTGAAATATTCCGGGAGTGGCTCCGGGATGCAGGCATGGAAGAGCAGGCACGGGACTTCTTCCTTGCCTCCGGTCATCTGGCTGCCCAATGCTATAAGGAGGAAATTGAGGCGGTCATGCGCTCCCGGCACATTGCAGGATTCCAGCTTCTGGATCTACAGGATTTCACCGGACAGGGCACGGCGCTGGTGGGCATGCTGGATGCCTTTATGGACAGCAAGGGGCTGATTTCCGAAAAGCAGTGGCGGGGCTTCTGCTCGGACGTTGTGCTGCTGGCAGAATTTGACCGGTTCAACTATGCCGCCGGAGAATTCTTCCGGGCGCAGGTACAGCTCCGGTGCTACCGCCCCGGTCTGACCGGCACTGCCCACTGGCGGTTGACTGCTGGAGATGCATGTCTTACCGCCGGGAGCTTCCCGCTGCCGGATGCACCCATGGAGCTGGTGACCCTGGGACAGATCGAAACCCGGCTGCCGGAGACGGAGATCACCCATAGTCTGACCCTGACCCTGGAAATCCCGGAGGCGGATACGGAAAACGGCTATATTATATATGTATACCCCCGGAAAAAGCCTCAGTTGCCCCCGGCGATCCGGGTGGCGTATACCGCCGCCGAAGCCCAGACCATGCTGGACAGGGGCGCACGGGTGCTGCTGCTGCCGGAGACCGTCAAGGAAGTGGTGGAGGGCTTTTACTGTACGGACTTCTGGTGCTACCCCATGTTCCGGCAGATCTGTGAAAGTATGGACAGACCCGTTGCCGTGGGAACCATGGGACTGCTGGTGGATCAGGCGCATCCCGCCCTGTCCGACTTTGCCCGGGCTCACTGCACTACCCCCCAGTGGTATGACCTGGTAACCCACGCAAACTGCGCCGTGCTGGAGCATGCCGCACCCCACATCCGCCCTATGGTACAGATGATCGACAACTTTGAGCGGAATCATAAGCTGGGCATCCTTTTTGAGGCGAGGGTTGGTACTGGCAGGCTCATGGTCTGCACCATCCGGCTCGGTGAGATCGCAGAACGCATCGAGGTGCAGGCGTTCACGGATGCACTGTACCGGTATATGGCATCCGACAGGTTTGAACCCCGACAGGAGCTGACGCCACAGCAGCTGACCGAGCTGTTTATCTAAGGCAATACCGCACAAAGCCCACCTGTCGGCTTTGCGTAGCATCTGCTGACGAATTTTCCGTCATATCACACAGAAACTCCTTGCAATACGCCAGTATTCCTGCGTCGTTTCTATGCAATCTGACGAAAAATCTGTTGGCACATCTACCACACATTCTTTGTGCGGTGTTGCCCTAATGCTGATGATCCCGGATCCGACAGGCTTTCCGAGCCGGAATTTTTACTCCATTGCAAAAGTGAAACGAAAGATGAGAAATCAAGAGAACGGGAGCAAAACAGAGAGAATGCAAGAGATTGAGGGATATAAATTGAATTTTCGGCATTTTGCCAATTGACAAGCCGGAGGGAACCCTGTATAATAGATCTTGCGCTGTTCGGGAACCGTATGTCTGCGCTTGCGTGGCAGTCTGCGGGCGGATCTGATGCTGCACCCCGGACAAACTAATATTACGGAGGATTTGATTTTTATGTCTACTACGACTATGCCGAACATGAAAGAAATCAAGCGTACCTGGTACATCCTGGACGCAGAAGGCAAGTCCCTCGGCCGTGTAGCTGCACAGGCTGCTGCGATCCTGAGAGGCAAGCATAAGCCCACCTTCGCTCCCCATGCGGACTGTGGCGATCATGTCATCATCATCAATTGTGCAAAGGCAGTACTCACCGGCAAGAAGCTGGAGAACAAGTACTTCTACTGGCACACTGGCTGGATCGGCGGTCTGAAGAAGATCCAGTACAAGGAACTGATGGAAAAGAACCCGGAAAAGGCAATGACCATTGCAGTAAACGGCATGCTGCCCAACAACACCATCGGTCGTTCTGCTCTGACACGGCTTCGTGTTTATAAGGATGCTAACCACAAGAACGCAGCGCAGAAGCCCGTTGCTTATGAATTTTAAGGAGGCGCTTGAACATGTACGAATCTAAGATCAAATATTTCTACGGCACAGGCAGAAGAAAGCACTCCGTAGCAAGAGTTCGTGTATACCCCGGCAGCGGCAACATCACCATCAACAACAGAAGCATTGATGACTACTTTGGTCTGGATACTTTGAAGCTGATCGTTCGTCAGCCTCTGGCTCTGACTGAGACCGCTGAAAAGTTCGATATCGTCTGCACCGTTACCGGCGGTGGCGTAACCGGTCAGGCTGGCGCAATTCGCCATGGTCTGTCTCGTGCTCTGCTGGAATACGACGCTGAGCTGCGTCCGGTTCTCAAGAAGGCTGGTTTCCTGACTCGTGACCCGAGAATGAAGGAAAGAAAGAAGTACGGCCTCAAGGCTGCTCGTCGCGCACCTCAGTTCTCAAAGAGATAAAAGATTTCCTCGGTTTATCACGTATTTGCGTGGTTTCAAGCCGCTTATCAAAAGATTTGGGGCTTGTTTGGGGATTATAATGAATCTTTGGAATCATCCGCAGAGTTTTCTGTGGGTGATTCTTTTTTCATATCCGTATTGTCTGACTTAGGACATATTCTGTCAGCAACGGAATTGATAAGCGATTCCTTTGATTCAAGCAGCACTTCTGCATAAAATCCAAGCGTTGTGCTGACATCGCTGTGACCAAGTTCTTTGGAAACAGCTGAAAGATCACCGCTTTCTATAAGTCCGACTGTTGCGAACGTATGACGCATCATGTGCGGCGTGAGAAATTCAAATTCCGTACCGAAGGTGCAGCGTTTAAGAGCTGTCCTGAGAGCGCCGATGTCACGATAATTCCCCATTCCCGACGGGAATATCATTTCAGGGTGCTTGAACTGTGTTCCAAGCTTTTGCCGAAGCGACTTGACGTGCAGCTGCTGATCTCTGAGTATCCTTAGAATTGTTTCATTTTTTATCGAAATAAGCTTGCTTTCGCCTGTTTTGGTTGTGCCTAAGGTAAGTCGCTGTCCATTGGGCAGGCTGCTGTCATAGATAAGTGTATGTTCCACAAGAATGGTCGCATTGTCATAATTTATGTCGCTCCACTTCAAAGCCAATGCTTCCGAGGGGCGAAGTCCTGTCAGCAGAAGAAACTCAAAGTAACGTTTCTCATCATCGTCCATTTTGGAATTTCTGATGTGCTCGATGAACCTCTGTGCCTGATCGGGTGTCATATAACGCTTTTTCTTCGGCTCATTTCTTTTCTTCCACGAAATATCGTGTGCGGGACTGTGGTCGATTATCCCGCACTGCACTCCGTAAGTCAGTATCGCCTGTATTGTGGTAAGGTATTTCTTTTTTGAACCGTTGCTGCCCGTCATTTTATTCATTGTCTGAGATAAAAACACGGGATTCAGGCGGTTAAGCTGAGTATTGCCCAGAAGCGGCTTAATGTGGTTCTCATACGATGATTTATATGTGGTAATAGTCTGCGGTTTAAGTTCACAAGCGTGGATCTCAAAATATAGCTCCGCAAGTTCCGAAAATTTCATACTTCCATCGTAATAAGGATTGGTTTTGTATTTATCGTCAAGCTTTAGAGCATATTTCTGAGCTTCTGCAAATGCTTTTTTGTATGAAAGCGTAGGAGAAGCTACAAATTTGTCATACTTCTTTATCTGTTTGCCATTGCCGTCATATCCACAGAAGCTGATTATCTTAAAGCTGTTGGGATTTTTCTTCGTTGGTCTATGTTCGATCCTTGCCATTGTCAGCCTCCGAAATATGTAAGCAGATCAGACTTTCTTATAAGAATCTTGCCGTGTTCCCCACGTCCTGTGCGGATAAACGGGAGCTTGCCTGTCTTGGCGAGAATACGAATGGTACTCTGCGACACACCCTGAATGACTTGACAGCACTGCGGGATCGAGAGCATTTCAATGACTTCAGGCTTGCTTTCACGCTCTGTTTTCTCCGCTCGAATGCTTTCGATAAGCTGCTGAATGATGTTTTCAGTAGTTTCTTTTGTTTTCATTGCGTTTCCTCCTTGTTTTTTTCTGTAAAGTGTGTTATAATGTACTCAAATGTTTATAATCAGGAAGTTGACTGTTGTTTTACAGGTGTTTCACCGCCATTCTCAAAGAATTCGAGGAAAGATTTCTTGTAAACGAGGATTTTTCCGCCTTTTCCTTTGCCTGTGCGGAAAGCCTGTATCTTGCTCCGTTCGATAAGGCTGCGGACTGTGTAGTATGACAGCCCGGGTATAAGCTGCGTACATTCACGGATCGTGATAAGTTCGATATCTGTGGACATAAATTCAAGCTCCTTTCTGAATTGAAGAATCATCTATTACTTAATAAAACGTTCTGCACTCCTTAATTACGAACTTCGTTTATTGCAATTATACTATATCTTTTCTTGCTTGTCAAGACTTTTGTATTTAATGATGTAACTAAAATTTATAAATAATTTTGTGCATATTGTTGAGGTGTTTGTATGTTTTGGGATAAATATGTAAATATGTGTAAACATGTTGGCAAATCTCCGACAGGTTTAGCAAACGAATTGAATATAAATAAAAGTACCGTTGCTGGGTGGAAGAAGGGACAACAGCCTGCCGGTAATACAGTCTATTTAATTGCTGAAAGGCTTGGCTGTTCTGCAGATTATTTACTTTCAGAGGACGAGGAGGATGTATCTCTTTTATCAAAAAAGAGTGCTTTCAAGTCAATTCACGCTATCCCGCAGCGTTTTGTGAGCCTTATCAGCGGTGATCCTATATCTGCTGATGAGCTTGCAGATATAGCCGAGTATCTGGACTGTGACATTGATTTTTTGAAAGATACTGAAAAACTTGAGTACGTTCCTCTTGGCAAACGTAAACTGGGCGTTGAGTTCAACGTGAATATTATGCACGAGATATTTATGATACTTGACCGCTGTGCGGACTCCAAGCTTTACAAGAGCGTTCAAATACAGATATCCCGGATTATTCTTCATTGGGTGCTTGCCGATGAAGACAGTGGTTGGACTATTGAAAAACTCTACAACATTAAGCAGATTGACTCACACAAGCTTAAATACATCTACACAAACGAAGCTGATCCCGATTCTACAAGGAATTACGGTCTGAACTTCACAGACCTGACTGTTATCAGCAGGGAAACCAAGTATTCTTATCAGTATTTGCTGACCGGAACTGATGGGGATGTTTATAGGGAGTATTTGAAGCTTAGAGATGAGAATTGAATTATGCTGAAAAGTATGTAGTTTTATTAATAAAGTATAATTTCCTCTAAAGTCATGAGTTACAGTGGCTGACGAGTTTTTTGTTCAGGAATAAATGTGGAAAATGTAAAACAAACATATTTTATGACGTGTCTGTATTAATTCGAGAAGGAGGGTGTCTGTGGCATCAGGTAATATGCAACCAAAATGGGATATATATGAAGCGGTCATTCTTCTGGATGGATATCTGGAGATGCATCAAACTAAAACACCCAAAAAACGAATGGTGAAGATTATATCCGATAAACTTCGCAACATGGCGGTAAATCGTGGGATTACGATTGATGACGTATACAGAAACGAAAATGGAATCTCATATCAGATACAGAGTATGGATTCTGCATATAAAGGATATAAGGTATATGTTCCTGCGACAAAGCTTTTTGTGGAAGCTGTAGATATTTATCGAAAAAATCCGGAAAAGTACATTAAGCTACTTATCCTGCACTTAACGATTACCTCAAAAAATATGTATTTGACTGTCCTGTGCTTGCCGAAGAGTTGACAGAATATTTTGATTTATATAAAAAGCAAAAAACGTCCAACCGCATTTCTAATGAATTTATGAAACTTGTAGAAAAGTATGCGACCGAAATATCGTATGCACAGCTCCCTACAAGGGACAATGCAATCAAAGCTATTAATGATAAAAATCATACGTATCTGTATTGGATAGATGCTTTAGGCGTTGAATATCTATCGTATATTACAGTTCTTGCAAAGAAAAAAGGACTGTCAATCCACACAGATATTGTCAGATCAGACCTTCCTACGATCACATCTATAAATAAAAAGTTCTATGACCAGTGGATTGGTGGAAATAAATACAAAGAAAATCAACTTGACATTATAAAACATAAAGAAAAAGGCGGTTACTTTTTCACTGACGATGAGGATCCAATCCATATTCCGGCGGAACTTGAGGTTATTGAAAAGGCTATAAATACTGCAGCTATGGAATTATCGATGCATAATTACAAATCTTTTGTAATTGCAAGCGATCATGGTGCCTCCAGACTTGCTGTAATTAAGAAGCAGGAGGTGCCTCATGATACCGATACCAAGGGTGAGCATTCAGGACGGTGTTGTAAGACATTCGAAGGGTGTAACGTGCAAAATAAAGTTGAGGAAAATGGATACATTGTTCTTTCAGACTAAGTCTCCCTGCTTTTATGCGTGATTGGCTGTTGAAAAAGTTTGAAGACGATGATGGTGAATTTGATAAAGATGCTCTTGTCAGATTCGTCAAGAAGTTCATTCCTCGAAAAGATGATTGGAATGCTATAAAAAATGCCATTGTTATTGAAGGAAAGACTGTAAAATTCTTAGCTAAGGTATCTGTGAATATTGATATCAAAACCGGTGAAGTATCATTTGCTTTACCTGATTTTGGGTTGGGATTTAAAGAAACAATTATTGAAACAGACATATGGGATTCTTGTAAAGAGGATCTGATAAAAGGACGGGACGTATGGGGAATGGTTGAACTTGGATACCGTTCACCAGATGATTTTGATTTTACTTTTGAGTACGAGAAAAAAGCCTCAAGAGGAAAGAACTCAAAAGATGGGAAAATAAAACTCGTATCATTCAAAAACTTCTGCCCATATGAGATTGATCTCGAAGATTACAAAGAAGCACGTAATGAATTCTCTATAGACGAATGGATAAACGTAATCCTTGGAGCTGTTGACTATAATGCTGATGGTTATGAAACTGAAGAAGAAAAACTTACTATGCTTACAAGATTGTTGCCATTTGTGGAAAAGCGACTTAATTTAATTGAACTTGCACCCAAAGGTACGGGGAAGTCTTACTTGTTTGGTAATGTCAGCAGATACGGTTGGCTTTCAAGCGGGGGCGTAATGAGCCGTGCAAAGATGTTTTATGATCAGATAAAACGGAGAGAGGGCTTGATTTCCGGTAGTGATTTTGTGACATTAGATGAAGTTCAAACAATTTCTTTTACTGATACCGATGAAATGAGAGCTGCTTTGAAGGGTTATCTTGAACAAGGAACATTTACGGTGGGTGATTACAAAGGTACTGCCGATGCCGGTATGATACTTTGCGGTAATATAAGAAAAGAAATTATGGATGCAGATGGATATAGCAATATGTTCACTGAATTGCCTGCGGTATTTCATGAATCTGCACTTATAGAGAGATTCCACGGATTTATCAAGGGTTGGAACATACCGAGAATGAACGATGATTTAAAGGTAAATGGTTGGGCTTTAAATTCAGAATATTTTTGCTCGATTTTGCACGAACTTCGAAGTGATATGACATATCGAAGCATTGTTGATGAATATATTATCGTCCCGGAAGGTGCAGATACCCGTGATACTGAAGCGGTAAAGCGTATTGCGACAGCATACCTAAAGCTGTTATTTCCAAATGTTCAGCAAGTAAATGATATAACACCAAGAGAGTTCAAGCGATATTGCTTTGATAGAGCAAGAAGAATGAGGGATACCATTAAGTATCAGTTAGGATTACTTGATGTTGAGTATTCCGGAAAGGATTTACCACCGTTCAAAATCTACGGTATTGATACAGATTAATATGGAAGAAAAGAAATGTTATGTATGCGGAAAAACTCCGCTTACGAAAAATGAGATAGGACTCACTAAGAAACTAATTGACAAAAAATCGTCTGTTTTTTACTGTCTGCCTTGTTTGGCAGAATATCTTGAAGTCACAGAAGAGGAACTTCTCGCTAAAATAGAAGATTTTAAAAACGAGGGATGTACTCTCTTTATATGAGGTTTATGCCTATGAAGCAACATATTTATGCTGATAATGCGGCAACAACACAATTGGATAAGTCCGTATTTGAGGCAATGACTCCATTTATTCTTGAAGAATACGGAAACGCCTCGCAGCTTTACAGTTTTGCTCGCAAGCCGAAAAAGGCTATTGCTGATTCAAGGGCTGCGATAGCGGAATGTATCGGGGCATTTCCCGAAGAAATTTTCTTTACTTCCGGAGGCACAGAGGGTGACAACTGGATAATAAAAAGTTTGGCCTTTTCAGATACGGAAAGAAGAACGATGATAACATCTGCCTTCGAACATCATGCCGTTTTGCATTCTTGCGATGCAATTGATCGACTTGGTTATCCTGTTATATATATGTATCCTACTGAAGAAGGATACATAACACCTGAAAATCTCAAAAAAAACATAACTGATAAATCTCGCCTTGTTTCGGTAATGTATGCAAATAATGAGATTGGTAGCATTCAGCCCATTCAGGAATTATGTGAGGTTGCACATTCGTATGGTGTGCTATTTCATACTGATGCAGTCCAAGCTGTTGGTCATGTTAAAATCAATGTTCATGAACTGGGTATTGACTTCCTTTCAGCATCGGCTCATAAATTCAACGGTCCAAAAGGAATTGGATTCATCTATGCCCGTAAAGGTGTACAGCTTTGCCCTTATACAGATGGTGGCGCTCAAGAAAATGGAAAACGTGCAGGAACCGAAAATGTTGCATCGATTGTTGGAATGGCTACAGCGCTTAAATCAAATTACGATGACTTGGAAAAAAATAAAAAACATATTTTAAATTTGGAAAGACGCTTTATTGCCCAACTTAATGAATCAAAAATCATATACAAGAGAAATGGAGGTGAAAATACGCTGCCTGGTATTATAAGTCTTTCGTTTCCAGGGGCTGATGGTGAAACTATTATGCATAGAATGGATTTAATGGGTATCAGCATTTCAACCGGATCTGCCTGTGATAGTGTTAATACCGAAATATCTCACGTTCTTCAGGCAGTGAAGCTTGATAAAACCTTTGCCAAAGGCACAGTTCGTATTTCTCTTGGAAAGAATAATACTGATGATGAAATAGATAAAATTGCATATTCTCTAATTAAGATAGCTGTAAAGCTCCTTGTAGTTCAGCAGATGTTCAAATTCAAGCTTTTCAAAGTTGATGCTGATTATCTGCGAATCGTCAACGCCGCATTCCTTGAGATATTCCTGAAACTGCAGCAAAAGCGTGGATTTGCCGCAGCGGCGGAAGCCAGTGACTACTTTGATTATCTGCATATCCTTGAGCTTTTTCAGTTTTTCAAGATATTGCTGTCTTTTTACCATCTTAATCACCTCATAAAATAGTATAACACAAAAAAATAAAAATATCAAGAAGTTTTTATAATTTAATATAAAAAGTGTAAAGCTTGATCGACTTTTAATACTGTAAAACTTTGAATATGCAAATAACTGAAAAACGACTTATTGTACTTGAATTCTTTCAAATGATATGATACAATATAATAAAGAATGATAACTAAGAAACAGGGAGGCGGAAGCAATGGGCATATATTTAAATCCCGGAAATGATCTGTTTGCTCAGGCGCTCAGTTCAGAGATATACGTTGATAAATCTATGCTTATCAGACTTACAAATGAGCGTTTGAACAGCAATGACAGGCATATCTGTATAAGCCGTCCCAGACGTTTCGGAAAATCAATGGCTGCCAATATGCTTGTTGCGTATTACAGCCGAAACTGTGATTCAAAGGAGCTTTTCAGCTCACTTGCAATAGCTGATACACTTGATTTTGAAGATCATCTTAACAAATACAACGTTATCCATCTTGATATGACACGCTTTGCATCAAAAGCACCTGATGTTAAGGGTATGATTGACCGTCTGGAGCTTACATTGAAGCAGGAACTGAGCGAGCTTTGTGCCGATATAAGCTATCCCGATTTTTATTCGTCCGATGAGATACTTACACTTATTTATAACAAGTATAGGATCCCGTTTGTTTTCATCATTGACGAATGGGACTGCGTCTTTCGTATCCATAAAAACGATATAGAGGGGCAGACTGCATATCTTGATTATCTCAAAATTCTGCTTAAAGATCGTCCTTATGTAGCACTTGATTATGCCACGGGCATACTTCCTGTAAAGAAGTACGGTCAGCATTCTGCTCTGAATATGTATTGCGAGTATTCCATTATTGATGCGGAGCCTTTTGCCGAATATATGGGCTTTACTGAATCTGAGGTGCAGGGACTTTGCCGTCGGTTTGATATGCCGTTTGATGAAATGAAGGGGTGGTACAACGGTTATCATGTGGGTGACACTTCAATATATAATCCCCAGTCTGTTGTCAATGCCTGCTTAAGAAAGCGATTCAGTAATTATTGGACCAAGACGGAAACTTTTGAAGCACTTAAGATCTATATTCAGCTTGATATGGACGGGCTGCGAAACGACATTATAAGAATGATAGCAGGGGAACAGGTCAGCGTCAATACGAACAAATTTCAGAATGATATGGTGACAATGAACTCGGCAGATGATGTTATAACCTTGCTGATCCATCTCGGTTATCTGACTTATGATTACGAAAAAAATGTGGCATGGATACCTGATAAAGAGGTGCGCCAGGAGTTTATAAACTGCATTGAGGACGGCGGTTGGGAAGAAGTCATGAATTCGCTCAGGCGTTCAGATGAGCTGCTTAAAGCTACGTTGTCCGGTGACAGTGATACTGTTGCTAAAATACTTGAAGAAGTTCATCAGCAGAACACCTCAATAATCTCATACAATAACGAGCTTTCACTTTCCGTTACTCTTGCACTGGCTTATTATTCTGCGAAAAACAGCTACGAGATTTTCAGAGAGTTTCCCAGCGGAAAAGGTTTTGCTGACCTGACCTTTATTCCCAGACGGGGAGTAGATTTTCCTGCAATGGTCATTGAGCTGAAATACAACAATTCTGCTGATAACGCCATTGAGCAGATCAAGGAAAAGAACTACACAGAAAAACTGTCGGCATTCTGCGGTGAAATTCTGCTTGTGGGAATAAGCTATAACGACAGCAAGGGTCATTCCTGCATCATTGAAAAAATTGTAAAACAGTAATTTTGAAAAAGCGGCAGTCAATCAAAATTGGCTGTCGCTTTTTTCAAATTCACTTAAACAGAGTGGGGGATATTTCAAAAGTGTAATTCTGCATTGCAAGGCGAAAATACTTGAATTCTTTCTGCATATCTTCAATGTCTTTCTGATAAACTGAACCTGATGAATTGGCAATTTCTGCAATTTGGTTGAGATTGTATCCGATTGAAAGAAAGGCTCTTTTCAAAGCAGAAATTTCTTTAAGATTAAAGAATTTCAGTTCGCCGTTCAAAGCCATTCTGCGGATAAATGTTCCTGTCCGAAGTTTGGCAGCCTCTGATTTTCGGCAAATCATTTCCCATTCTTCGGGTGTAAACCCAATAAGTTTTTTGATCCTGTCTTTTTTGTATGGCATTTTATATCAGCTCCTTATTATTTATCAGGTGTCAGGGTGTCCCTGAATTTTTGCGTGTTACAGCCACGCAAAACGAAAAGGTATATACCTTTTCTACGCTTGCGGGTATCTTCCTTTTTATCTGCCACCCATCGGACAGTTTCCGCAAGGAATGTTATTCAACCTGTTGAATTCAATAGGCTGAACGTTTACTGTCCTAAAGATGGCGGTGGTAATTGCTCTGAATCAGCAAAAGTTGGAATTGCAGCTTTGAGCAAATGGGTGACTGCTTTTGAAGAAACTGCTTTCGGCAGAGATTGGATATTTGCAATTTTAAAAATCTCCGGATTTGATAAACCGCATTTTTCGTAAGTCACGCTTCTGAGATTTTTTAAATTTCATCACAGCGGTAGATTTTAATTTCTAACAAAATTCCGCATCAGTGATTTTTCAAAACCAATATTTCATCAAAATCACTCCGAGCAGTTTTTGCGGATAAGGCAAATCGGCACATGATCAATTCCGAAAAAAATAAAATCAGCCGATTTCACAAATCCGATAGTTGCAGATTTCCGCTGTTGTGATCATTTTACTTCAACGATTATTTCATCAAGTCCCATTCGTCAGCGGCATTCCCGTATGAGCCGTAAAGCCTGTGAAAAGTGAAATGTTGCAGGTGTAGGCTGAGTTGTAAAGTGCGGTGCAGATATATTTGTCGGGGCATTGAATTTTTCCTTCGAGCTTGGAGATGTTGTCGATAACGTAAAGGATATGCTCGTCGGTCAGCTTCAAGAACGTACTCTTTGCCCCCATACCCGATTTGATAGACAAAAAAGAATATGATAAAATAGAAAGAAAA
>ENA-OURV01000502-OURV01000502.1-human-gut-metagenome-genome-assembly--contig:-NODE-502-length-33577-cov-3.902303_pt1 | contig 33577 bp, 32 predicted proteins | sample MGYA00242141_ERZ509072 | MGnify/ENA primary metagenome ERZ509072 (study PRJEB26280, sample SAMEA2338763) | human gut metagenome | biome: human gut; feature: human-associated habitat; material: faeces... | reverse complement strand
AAGATAGTATGCGGTCTTGATTTTTATTTAACCGGCCTAAAAATCGCCGGTTTTTATCTATATTTGTCATGGATTAATAAAAAATACTGTATCTGATTGAAAAGCAAAGAGTAGCAAACAAGTGGTAGAAAAAGGGTAATGATTTAGCGACATTCAGACTGCATTGATTCGCTGTACTTTGCTCACTCTTTCAAACAACTCTTTTCAGAAAACAAAGTTACACTTTATTTGCCAATTACCAAAAGATGGCAAAAATCGAGTAGGAGGAAAACGAAGTAGTTTTTCTCCTACTCGATTTTCATAAATTCTATTCCTCTTTTTCCGATTTAAGCTGTTTGTTGATTGCCGTGATTACAAGTGTCAGCAGGCAATTTTTCAATTCGGTATCTTCTTTCAGTAAGATTTCGTACTCTTCTTCAAACATTCTCAATAGGCGGTTTCTAAATTTCGACAATTCTTCTCCAAAAGGAATCTGTCGCTTTTCTTTCCAATATTCCATTATCAAAGAAGCTGCCATCCATTTGAACTCCGCTTTCAACTCCTTGCCAAGTTTCTTGAAACGGGTATGTTCTGTGATGGGTGGTTCATTGTACGGCAACATGTCTATCGGGTTGTAAATGGAAATACTGCCGATACCGTAATCCATGATCATCGGCAAATCATTACTTGTTCCCCTCTGTTTTTTCTTCTTTTTCGACATATTCTTTAATGCTCCATAGAGTTGATACTATCATTTAGCATTTGGATTTTCTCTATCAGTTTATCGAAAGGCAATGAGTCACCGTAAATCATGGTCTCCTGCATTACTTCGTAATCCTTCCGCCATAATTCAATGACATCAGCCGGAGGCACAATGCTAAGCGTTTTCGGTTGGAGCATGGAGTAGTCAAAACCTTTCAAACCAATGAAGATTCTACGGTGTTCAACAACAGAGTCATACAGCGGTTTGTTTTTCAATGCCCGTTCCGCTATCGGTGTGTCCATTATTTGGGATATATCGTAGATATGGCGCGACATTCGTTCCATCCGCACCAGTTCTTTCGGTTTTGCAAACTCTTCGTGTAACAGGAATATCTTTTCAAGAAATGTGCGTTCAGGTACTACGGCTCTTACTTCAAACGGTTTTTCCGTAAATGGAGCATCTGTAAATACTTCGTCTATGAATGAACGAAGCGACACAGGCGTAACCGGCTCGTTCATGGATCGTCCGCTTACTTCTATGATGACTTTCGGACGGATATAGGCATTGTCTTGAAAAGCCGAGTGATAGGAGATTTCGATGATTTCAGGGTCTGTGGTCGTTATCGGGGTGATGTTCACTGTAACGGTAAACTTGTCTTCTTTGATACCGTTTACCATAAGTTGCTCCTTCAAATCGTATTGCAACTTTTCCCTGACAAAAGAACTCGAGGCACGGCGCAGTTTGTCACTGATTTGTGTTTTTGACAAGCTACCGCCAAAACCCAAAAATTCCCGGTCTATGGCTATGTCTGCATCTTCGGACATTCGGTTAATCAAGTTCCAGCACTTGCTCAAATTAGTACCGCCTTTGAACGAAATGTGTCCGGCGTATGGCAGGGAAAACAAAGCTCTCAACACAGCCGTTACCCACCAGTCCTTTTCTATGACTTGACGGTTCAGATTGTTCTCAGCCTGTACTCGTTGTATGATTTCCTGTCGGTCTTGAAGGGATAAATCCGTATAGTTCATAATTTCGATAAAGTTTTGCGCACCCATATCGGGGCTAATTGAATATCCGTTTGAAAATCTTCCTGCGAAACCGTGGATAAATGCTGTTTGATGACGGACAAATGTTCCTCCGTAACATTGTGTTCGCCTATCTCACGCAGTGCCATTACAATCAGCAACATCATCCTTGAACGGAAAGCGAATATCCGCATCTCTGAGGTGTGCTTGAACAAAATACCCTTTCCTTTTCCAAGATTGACCCTACGTCCGGATCCGTCCGTTACGAATACGACATTGGCAGGTATTTGAGTGGACAACCCCAACAGGTTTAGTATGTACGCTCCAGTGGGTACAATCCTTACCTTATCCCGTTTGGCTATACCTTCGGCAATTTCTTCTATGGTGGGCGGTATAATGCCGCTGCCCCATTTTGTATCAACTTTCGGGTAATAGTAGATACCCTGCGCAGCCCGCATGAGAACACCGGAACGGCATAATCGTACTAAAGCCGCCCTAATCGCATCAGAAGAACCTAACGCAGCAAAATCATCGGGAAAAAAGAGTGTTCCGTACTCGGAATTTTCTACCATCCTCTTTATTTCAGTATAAATACTTTGCATTTTATCAGACTTGAATTCTGTCACAAAATTATAATAAATTTGTGACGACACAAAGGTGATGGAAGATAAATTACCTACCGCTTTTTTGAAGTTTTTTGTATATTCAATTATTTTTTTATTTCAAAGTAGTTTTATCATCTTTGCAGAATGGAAAGGGATGATGAAAAATATATGAAGATGGCTTTGCAGGAGGCAGAAGCGGCAGCAGAGAGGGATGAGGTTCCGGTAGGAGCTGTCATTGTCTGCAATGGCAGGGTTATAGCAAGGGCGCATAATCTTACAGAAACACTCAACGATGTTACCGCTCATGCAGAGATGCAGGCCATTACAATGGCAACCAACTATCTTGGAGGAAAATATTTGGACAAGTGCTCAATCTACGTAACAGTGGAGCCATGCCCTATGTGCGCAGCTGCTCTTGCATGGGCACAAGTTGGAGAGGTCATTTATGGTACTCCCGACAAAAAACGTGGTTATTCGCTTTTTTCACCATCATTACTTCACCCTAAAACCGTTGTCAGGAGTAGCGTTTTGGAAACTGAATGTGCAGATATTATCTCAAATTTCTTTAGAGACAAAAGGTAGCGATAGACTATGATGGAACTTTTGGGCAATTACGGATACCTTGGTCTCTTTTTGGGAACATTCTTAGCAGCTACAATTCTACCTTTCAGCTCCGAAATTCTCATAATAGCAATTTTGGCAGCCGGTTACGATCCTGTAATGTCTGCAGTTATTGCAACTGCGGGCAACTGGCTCGGAAGCCTATCCTCATATTGGCTTGGATGGCTTGGCAAATGGGACTGGTTGGAAAAATGGTTTAAAATAAAACAGGAAACTCTAGAAAAGCAGAAAAAATATATAGACAGATACAAATCCTTTATTGCTTTCTTCAGTTGGGCCCCCGTTGTGGGTGATGTACTCTCTGTAGGGTTGGGTTTTTACAGAATCTCCTTTTGGAAGTGCGCTTTTTGGATGCTTTTTGGCAAAGCCGTAAGGTTTGCCGCATGGTCTCTGCTTTATTACTATTATGGAGAGGCTTTTATAAACCTGTTCAAATAGTTAGAGCGAAGCGTGGAACTCATTTCGCTACCTATTTGTTCAAGTTTTTGAGGGTTCCACAATATATTTTTGCGGAATTGGACTCTGTTAAGTAATTTTGCGTATTTATAATCAAGAAGCATTACTACTGTTATGGAGATAAGGAGTGCAGTTTTTGCCGGCAGCAGCCGCAAATTAGACGATAGGCCTAAAGAGAGGTTGCCCGAATTTGCCTTTATAGGCAGATCGAACGTTGGCAAGTCCTCGCTGATAAATATGCTTTGCAATATTAAGGAGTTGGCAAGAACATCATCTACCCCGGGAAAGACCCTTTTGGTTAACCATTTTAAGATAAATGACAGATGGTATTTAGTAGATCTCCCCGGATACGGGTATGCCAAAATTTCTCAAAAAGCAAGGCTGTCGTTGGCTCAAATGAACAATGATTATATTAACGGCTCGTCTGAACTTGTTGAACTGTTTGTACTTTTAGATTCAAGACATAAAATCCAAAAAATAGATCTTGAGTTTCTTATAAGTCTTGGTGAGGCCGGAATACCGTTCTCTATAATCTTTACTAAAGCAGATAAGTTAAGTAAAACAGCTGCGGCAAAACAGATAGAGAACAATAAGCAGGAACTTTTGGAGTACTGGGAGGAGCTGCCACCCGTATTCGTAAGTTCATCCGAGACAAAAATGGGTAAAGAGGAGATATTGGAGCACATAGATGAATCCCTTAAAATTGCAGCGGAACATAAAGACTGAATAAAACGAAAAACACACACTTAAAACACATTAAAATAAATGGAACACACTCATACAATAAAAATTTTTGCCTGCCGCGGCTCAAGAGACATGGCAGAAAGAATCGCCAAATCAATGAATTTGAATTTGGGAGAATCTATTGTCACCGTCTTCTCAGACGGCGAATTTCAACCTGCCTTTAACGAGAGCGTGAGAGGTGCAACTGTATTCATTGTGCAGTCTACCTACCCACCTGTTGAAAACCTTTTTGAGCTTCTTCTCATGATAGATGCAGCAAAAAGAGCCTCTGCATATAAAGTCATTGCAGTAATGCCATACTTTGGTTGGGCACGCCAAGACAGGAAGGACAGGCCAAGAGTATCCATTGGTGCAAAATTGGTTGCAAATCTTTTGGCAGCTTCAGGATGCGACAGAGTAATGACAGCAGACCTTCATGCAGACCAGATACAGGGATTCTTCGATTTCCCGGTAGACCACATCTACGCAAGCTCACTGTTCCTTAACTATTTAAGAAGCCTTAACATAGAGAATCTATCTATTGCAGCACCAGATATGGGTGGAGCCAAAAGAGCAAACGCCTATTCCCGCATATTGAGCTGTCCGCTTATCGTTTGCCATAAATCAAGAGAGAGAGCAAACGTAGTTGGCTCAATGACAGCCATTGGAGAGGTTGAGGGAAGGAACATTGTAATCATAGACGATATGGTAGACACTGCAGGAACACTTTGCAAAGCATCCAACATGCTTATGGAAAAAGGAGCACTGAGTGTTAGAGCACTTGCAACACACGCTGTGCTGAGCGGTGCTGCATACGAGAATATCGCCAATTCAAAACTTAAAGAACTCATTGTTACAGACACAATTCCATTAAGAGTACCGGAGGGTGCAGATACCTCAAAGATTAGAGTTATCTCCATTGCCGAACTGTTTGGAGATGTCATTAACAAGGTATATAACTACCAGTCTATAAGCACTTCGTTTGTTTTCTAATTATATTGAACCATGTTAGACCCTAAGCAAAACATAGAAGATGTACACAACAAGATTGTGAACGGTATAAAAGAGTTTGTCCACGCAGCAGGAGCCAAGTCTGTTGTACTCGGGCTCTCCGGAGGTATAGATTCTGCACTTGTGGCATCATTGGCAACCGAAGCCCTTGGCAGCGACAATGTTATGGGATTTATAATGCCAAGTGAATTTTCAACGGTACATTCCGTGCAGGATGCTGTTGATTTGGCAGAGAATCTTGGCATAAAATACCATATTATACCAATAGCATCTATCTATAACAGATTCATGAAGGAGTTGGCACCTGTTTTTGGTCCCGACAACGAATGGAATGTTGCGGAGGAGAACCTTCAAGCCAGAATAAGAGGCACTTTGCTTATGGCCTACGCAAATAAATTTGGAGCATTGACGCTTAACACATCCAATAAAAGCGAGATCTGTTGCGGATACGGAACACTTTACGGAGACCTTGCCGGTGCTGCGATGATTATTGCAGACCTGTACAAAGTTGAGGTTTATGAGATGGCACATTACATAAACTCCCTAAAACGTGTCATTCCGGATTCCACACTTACCAAAGCTCCATCCGCCGAATTAAGAGAGGGGCAGAAAGACAGCGATTCGTTGCCGGACTACCCTCTTTTAGACAGCATACTGTACAGCATCAACGAGGAGCAGATGAGCTACGAGCAACTTTTAGACAAAGGAATAGATAAAGCAGTCTTAGACAAGGTGTTAAGACTTATGAAAGCATCTTCGTTCAAGATGTGCCAGCTTCCCCCTATGTTCAATGTATCCAAACATCCGCTCGGGTATAAAGAGAAATGGGCGTTAAAACAGTAAAAGATGAAGGTTTTTCTTATTACCATAATATTAGTAGGACTTTGCGTGTTCGGGTTATGCTTTAACATAATCTTCAAAAAGGACGGCAAATTCCCAGATGGGGAGATAGCCCACAACAAGGAGCTTAAAAAGAGGGGTATTATGTGCGCTTCTGCCGAGGAAAAAATATTATGGTCTAAGAAGAATAATAAAACTAAAAGAGATAGATCCTCATGTAGCACAGCGGCAGGCACGGATGATCCATGCCGCAACTGTACGAGCGACTGCAATGTTAGTTTATAGAAAAGGGCGTTAGCTTTGGCTTTGGCGTTGGCTTTAACTTTATCAAAACAGTTACGAACGACCTGTCAATCAACGGAAGAGCAGCTGACAAAAAGCAGCTTATAAGAAACGGTGTCTGTTGAAGGACTGTTAGGATGCGAAGCAGACTAAAAAGGACAACTTAGCCGTTTCAAGCTGATTGAGAGCAAAAGCAGTTGATTGACACGGAGAGAGAAACTGTTTTAGAATACGCAAAATAAAAAACTGTACGAAAGCAAACATAGGCTTCCATATACCTATGCTCTGTTTTTTGTAGAGAGAGTAGAGAGAGTTTATAGCTTTGGCGTTGACATTGGCTATAAAATTAGAAAAGAACCGCTCGCTAATAGAGTAATAACCTTTAGCGAACAATCCTTTTCTCTAATATTGTTTTTCTCGTTTAAGTTCTGCTAACTTGATACAAGTTAAAGTTTATATGCGGCGAAAGCAGAAATCGTTTATTATTGTTTTGTCATATCAAAGTTAGGAAAAATAATAATAAATAAAACCCTTCCACCAAATTTTTTTGCGAAAATTTTAAAATTAAAGGATTCTGCGGTATTTCGTTTATCCTTAAAGCCTATTCTATTTCATATATATATGGTAATCTGGCCAATGTTGTAAAGCTGTTTTTCTGTCCTTTAAGATAGCTGTATGCCTTCTCTACGGCAGAAACAGGATCTGTAACTATTTTAGCCGCAGAAGCGCTTCCATTAAGCATTTCCATTATTTTATCCAATTGGTTTTTAGGTGCAGGATATTCAACAACCCTTGCCTCATCTAACCCTGCGGCACCCTTTGCATACTCTATGGCATCCAATATTCCGCCCTTAGAATCGGCAAGATTTATTAACAATGCCTGAGAACCTGTCCATACTCTTCCCTGCCCTATACTGTCTACTTGTGCAACATTAATGTTTCGTCCATCCGACACCAAATTTATGAATTTGCCATATACGTTTTCAACCATATCCTGCATTGCGGCAGTCTCGGCATTATCCAATTTTCTCATGCCAAGCAGCATATCCGAGTGGCTGTTTGTACTTATATTAACAGTATTTATATCCAACTGCTTCTTTAGAGCATCACCGAAGGTCATAAACAGACTGAATACCCCAATGGAACCTGTTATTGTGGTTTCGTCTGTAAAGATATGATCAGACTGTGCAGCAATCCAGTATCCGCCGGATGCCGCATAGTTTGCAAAACTTACTATAAGCGGTTTCTCCTCTCTAAGATCCTGTAAAGCCTCGTTTATTATGTCGGCAGCCTGTGCGTCTCCTCCCGGTGAGTTAACCCTAAGCACAACCGCCTTTACAGATGAATCGTCGGTGACCTTTTTTATTATAGGATAGAATCTGTTGGCTGCTATCCCCTCAGTGCCATCCATTGTAATCTCACCATCTGCATAGATTACGGCCACTTTGTCCCTAATCCTGTAATTTTCTGTTAATCTCGCCTCTGCATATCTCCTTACAGAGACAAACATAAGCTCCTTTTCACTATCTACAGATGCAAGATTGCACAATATATCTGTCATCTCGCCCCTTGTTACAATTTTGTCTACAAGGCCTTTTTCAACCCATGTAGAGGGTAAGGTAAGTTGAAGATTATCAACCCATCTGTTAAACTCATCAGGGTCAATTCCGCGTGATTGGCAGATTGCCTCTGTCCATGAACTCCAAACGGAGTTGAGCATCTCCTGATTCTGCAATCTGTTGGCATTACTTATATCCTGCTGTACAAACTGTTCGGCCGCGGATTTGAACTTGCCATGTCTTATGAGCTGCACATTTATGCCTATTTTGTCCAATATATTCTTAAAGAACATAATGTTGGCGCTGAGTCCTACCATACCGCCCATACCCTCTCTGTTCATATAGATCTTGTCTGCAACGGAGCAGAGGTAGTAGCCGGCTTGTGAGTAGTTGTCGCAGTATGCTATTACAGGCTTTCCGCATTGTCTAAACCTAACAAACGCATCTCTTATCTCCTCAAGCTGGGCCATCCCTATATTCATCTCCCCCGGATTAAGGTATATGAACTTGATTGCAGGATCTTCTGCTGCAGCCTGTATGCTGTTGAGGACTTTGAGTATTCCAATAGAGTTTGTCCCTGCAAGATCCATTGATGAAAAGTTTACAATCTCATCTCTCCCCTGCTCCTCAATAGGATCGCTAAAATCTAATTTGAGTATTGCCGAGGTTGGGACAGTAACTGTTTCTGATGCCGAAAAAGCTGCAATCATACCAATAAGCAGAAAAAAGCAGGTTCCCAACGCAATCAAAGTACCTAAAAACGCTGCTAATAGTGTCTTAAAAAACTGTCTCATAATAAATCAAATTTTCTATCACAAAGGTAGTCGCTTTTTGTCAAAAAAATTAAATTTTTACGTTTGATATTACAATAATGGGAATTATTGTGTACTTTTGCACATCAAGTATGAAAAGAGAGAGATCAAATATTTTATCTTGCCTTACAGCAGTTGTAATAATGCTTCTGTACCTTGTGTCTACCATGGGGTACGGTGTGCATGAGTGCAAGGCCGAGGGGACAAAAGATATTATTGTCCTGTTTGGTGAATCTCCCTGCGAGTTTGTACATACTCACAATCATACAAGCGATTACGATAACTCTTCTGCCCATCACCACGCTCACAATGCACTATGTGAAAAGGGATGCTGCAATCATCATACAATGCTTCATGGAGCAGGATGTTGCAAGACAACGGTCTATTCTGCAACCCAAGACCAGCAGGTAAAGAGTACTGTAATGGATTTTCAGGCTCCGTCATTTGACATTGCTAACTTTTTGTCAGACTCCCGGGAGCTGTTTGTAATACACGCTTTCTTAGAAATATCTTTTAGGGTACAGGATAAGATTCCGCTCACAGACATAGGAGATATTCTGTCAGATGTTTCCGTATTCAATATTTAGATAAATAACCCCCGGCTTTTTGGTGAATGCCGGTTCTATGTCTCTGCACGGCCATATTGTGAGGCCGGTGCAGCTCTCCTGTTTTACAATACATTATTTACTTGATAAAATTTAAAATTACATAACATAAAATGAATAAAAAACTATTCAATTCAATTACGGCAGTCTTGGCGATAGTTCTTGGGCTGTTTGCATGTATGGCCAATGCTGCGGAGAATCTTCCCGACAGATACACCGCAAAAGGTTCTGTCTATTTTGCAACAGACGCTTCTGAAAAGGCAACAAAAGAGCCCGGTGCATTTGCTTCAATCGCATGGATTGAGGCTAATAAGGTTGTTTCAACAGATGACAACGGACAGTTTGTCTTTAAAGGTTTGTCGGGAAACAACATAACATTAATAGCCTCGTTTGTAGGATATACAAGAGACACCATTGTTCTTGTTAAGGATGGCAATCTGCTTGCAGATGCTGCAAATCTTGTATTTACCCTTTATGATGAGAACACACTCAAAGAGCTTGTTATTACAGGGCATCAGGATGCAAATTACCTTTCCAAAATGACCCCGGTAAAGACAGAGGTGATTACGGCTGCCGGTCTTTGCAAGATGGCGTGCTGTTCGTTGGCAGAGAGTTTTGAGAATTCGGCCAGCGTGAGCGTTGGATACTCAGATGCCATTACAGGTGCAAAACAGATTAAGTTGTTGGGACTTAGCGGAGCTTATACTCAGATGTTGGACGAGAACAGACCTGTTATGAGAGGTCTTGCAGCGCCGTTTGGACTTACATATGTTCCCGGCCAGTGGTTGGAGAGCATTCAAATTGCAAAAGGACCTTCATCTGTGATTAACGGGTTGGAGGCTGTGACAGGACAGATAAATATGGAGCACAGGAAACCTACTGCAGAGAATCCTCTCTTTGTAAACCTGTTCCTTAATAACAATCTAAGAACGGAGGCTAATATTGCATCTTCATTGTGCTTGGATGAGGCAAAACATTGGTACACAGTTATTATGGCGCATGCTGCAATTGATGCTCAAAATCACGATGGTAATCACGACACCTTTAGAGACGAGCCTTACACACATAGATATGCATTGGATAACAGATGGTTGTATGCCCCTTCAAACGGTGTTCAGCTGCGTTTTGGAATAAAGGGTCTGTCTGAAGACAGAATTGGCGGTATGATGGACTATAAGAAGGGTATGAACGACAGAACCAATACAGACAGAGAGAGCAGTATTATGTGGGGTGAGGGCTACAGTAAAGGTCTGTGGGGCTCGGAGATAAAGAACAGAAGTTTGGACGGCTTTGTAAAACTTGGTATTCCGTTGAATAAGGATAATACAAGGAATATTGCAATGGTGGGTGATTTCAACTGGTACAAGATGAACTCGTCTTACGGTCTTAAGAACTTTGACGGAATACAGAGGATGAGCTTTGTAAACCTTATGTTCATGGATCATACAAGCGATGTACATCAGTACACCATTGGTGTTAGTGGAAGATATGACAACTTTACCTCTGCGTTGGAAGACAGATATCTGTATGCTCCACATACAGCTACACCAAGCAAATATAAAGTTGAGAACAATGTGACTAACTTTGGCAGGTCTGAGAAGCTTTTGGGAGCATATGGAGAATATACATATACGCAAGGTGACAAACTTACTGTTGTTGCCGGCGTCCGTGCAGATTATAACTGGGCGCAGGGATGGCAGGTTGCACCAAGAGCAAGTGTAAAGTATTCGTTTACACCTAACACAATTGTAAGAGTTAACGCCGGCCGCGGCTTTAGGACACCGGATGTTATAGCAGATAATTTGGGCGTACTTTCAACCGGCAGAAAGATTGTTTTTGAGAACAACACATCCGGCAAAGAGTGGAAGATAGAGTCTGAGGATGCATGGACTTTTGGCGGTAACTTTACACAGCACTTTAAGATTGGCGGTAATGAGAACAACTATATCAGTTTCGACTACTTTAGGACCAACTTTAACAAACGTCTTATTGTAGATTGGGACAAATACTGGACTTCGTGGCACAGTAACAGGTTAGATCCTAATGCCGGACCGCAGGCTGTTAGCATGTACTACAGCAAGGAGAAATCTTATACAGATACCTATCAGATAGATTTGTCATTGGAGCCTATAGATAGATTTACCATTGTTACAACATACAGATATACAAATGCCAAGATAACAATGGACAAACAGGGCCTTATAGATGCCCCTATGACAAGCAAATACAAAGGTGTCATCAACCTTCAGTATGCAACCAATTTAAGGAAATGGGTATTTGACTTTACTGCTCAGGTAAACGGCCCTATGTATATGCCAACACAGTATGTGGAGGTTGAGGGAAAGACCAAGAGTCCTGCATATCCTATGCTTTACTGCCAGATTACCAAGAAGTTCAAAGGGGTAGATGTTTATGCGGGTGTTGAGAATATTACAAACTACAAGCAGAAGAACCCTATTATAGGCTATGACAAGCCTTTCTCTCCAAATTTTAATGCCTCTATGGTGTGGGGTCCTCTTATGGGAACAATGTACTATATTGGTTTAAGGTACACAATGTGGAAATAATTGAATACAAAAGATAATATTATAACACTTTTAATACTTAAGAATATGAAAAGATTTTTAGCTTGCCTAATGATTTCGATGTTCGCATTTGCAATGAGTGCAAACGCACAGAACACAAAGAAAAATGTTAAAAAAGATGCAGAGGTTACCTACTCTGTAGAAATAGATTGTGCAAACTGCGTAAAGAAATTGGAGAACACACTTCCATTTGTAAAGGGTGTAAAGGATCTTAAAGTAAGTTTGGACAAACAGACAGTTTGGTTTAAATACGACTCTTCAAAGACAACCAAAGAGGCCTTGAAAAAAGAGGTTGAGAAACAGGGATACGCTTGTAAAGAGCTAGAAAAAGATACTAAATAATAATAATTGGTAGTTTTCGTAATTGTGTTTAGTATTGGCTGCTTTAACACGGGTGGTGCGGTATATGATTCCGCAAGCCTTTGTTAAAGCAGCTTTTTTTGCGTATTCTAAAACAGTTTCTCTATCCGTATCATAATTGGCTTTAGCTTTAGCTAATTTAATTTTGATAGCCAACGCTAACGCTACAAACTATAAACTATAAACTCTATTATGTTCCTCGTAGAGGAGGTTACCTTAAATGAATCATCTAACATTATTCCGGCCAATGCCACTATCTTCCCATCTTTGTTCTTTATCACAGGAATAAATTTTTTGTTTGGAAGGTCTACCTTGAGGTCAGACAATATATCTGCCACCTTCTTCATCCCCCTCATTCCAAACGGTCTCATTCTGTCTCCCGGTTGAGCTGTTGAGATTGATAACGATTCCCCAATAAGCTCCTTGTCTATTGTTAGTTTTACATACTCGCCTTGCAACCTCTCCCCTTTTACTTTACAGGAATTGCATTCTTTCTGATTAATGCAGATTGCAAGGTCTGAATATTGTATTGTGCCAAAGAATGAACTGCTAAGCTTAATCTCCTTTGGCATCTTCTCTACCTCCTTACTGTAAATCTTAACCACGCCTCTCTCTTTTTGCAACAGATAATTATCTGAAATAAAGGAGACAGGCTTATCTATGCCAATAGACGAAGATAACTTGTCCTGCTGCGCAGGCGTAAATCCGTAACGGGACAGAATGTTATGCAGCAGAAGTTTAGGTTCCATAAGTGTTTGTAATCTCTCTATGTCTATTGCCTTTACAAGGTATCTGTTTGCGGGATAGTGGGCATAGCCCGTATTATCCTGCATTTTGATACATTCGTCAGAGACAAACATCTCCTGCTCTTTCAATACAGATTGTAACAGTCTGTTTGCAGATGCAAGATATGATATGCTCCTGTTCAACTGTCTTACAGCAGATGGATTTATCTGCTCCAAGGCAGGCAATACCACATGTCGTATTCTGTTTCTGCTGAACTTTGTATCTGAATTGGAACTGTCTGTCATAAACGGAATTCCAAGATTTCTTGCGCAATGTTCTATATCCTCTCGCGTAAATGTAAGGAGAGGGCGCACAATTTTAAGGTTGTCATTAACAGCACGGCTCTCCTTTATTGCTGTACACCCTTCGAGCCCGCATCCTCTTGTTATATTTAACAGAAGGGTCTCTGCATTATCGTTTGCGTTATGTGCAATGGCAATGTAGTTTGCTCCATTCTGTTCTGCAAGCTCAAAAAACCAGTTGTACCTTATCTCTCTTGCTGCCATCTCCACAGAGAGTCTGTTCTCTTTTGCGTATTGATATGTGTCTGAGTGCTTAATGAATAGCGGAATATCGTTTGATCTGCACCAATCCGTAACAAATCTTTCATCTTCATTACTTTCATCTCCACGTAGATGAAAATTTACATGAGCGGCACAGAGTTTAAGATCTAAATTGGAGTTTTTAAGCAGCATAAGCATTATCATGGAATCTATACCTCCGCTGAGTGCAGCTATGACAGATGCACCCTCCTCTACTCCAAGAGCGACCATATCTTTATTGAATTTGTACTGCATTAAGGGATATGTAGCCTATTTTTTAAATTCACCAAATGTGTAGGAGAAGTTTACGCTAAGCACCTCCTTGAACTGGACTCTTGGAGCTTCGTGCCCATCTTTATCTGCTATAAGGACCTTGTCGTTATAGATAAGATTGGTTCTGAGCGTTGTTACCAAGTATTTGGTCAGTACCAGTTCTGCATTGAAATCCCAGTTCACCTGAATGTTCTTTGGCTGGTTAAGATAGTCCGAAAACAGTTTTAGTGTTGTTCCTACCTTAAGGTTCTTGAATGGCTGTGCTTTAAAGTCTCCGGTAAACTGTGCTCCCAACTCATATCTTATTGCCTCATCCTCCTTGTTTCCATATTTTGCTCTTAACGCACGTTCCGTTACAATCATCCATGTGGTGGTTAGCGGAGCAAGGTTGAATGAGAACAGATTCTTCTTGCCCGGTTTATACTCAAGACCAATACCAAACGAAAAATTTGCCGGTGCCAAAAATTTGGAAACAAGCTTCTGTCCTCCGCTCGACGGATAATCGAAACCAGGTGAGAACTGCGTCTTAAAGTACATCTGCGCAGATGCGTAAAATTTGTCAAACGCACGGTATCCAAATTTACTGTCTAAGATTATCTTATCATCTGCTTTTCTGTACCCTGTCTCAAACGACTGAACGAAACCGTAAGTAAATTGTGCCCGGTTTTCGTAAAACACCTTCCCTTTGGTATAATTGAGATAAAAGTTTGTATAGGCGTTGAGTGCCAAGGAACCCGAACCTCCAGATGCCCAGTTTGTGAGCGACACCTGCGAGAATCCTAATTGTGTAAGGACACCCTTTTTCCAGAATTTTGGTTTTACAACAGGTTCATAGTTGATTACCGGCACGTCAAATTGCGAGCCGATCTGTCTGGCTAACTCCTGTGCAGCATCGAGCCCTGTGATCACCTCTTTTACCTCCTTGTCTGTATTCTTCTTGTCTTTCTTCTGGGCAAGAGTTGTTGTCGGGAAGAAAATGATATAAAAAATAACAGCAAGAACCGGAAGATATTTTTCTAATCTCATATTATTCAGATAATACGTCGTCTGAGTTATATTTATAGCCCAACCGTTTGCCTGTGCGCATTCTTGTGCTCTCTATCTTGGTGTTTATCTGTTCTACCGTTGCCATCTTTACAAGATCGTATGGCGGAACTAACAGATCAAACTCCAACGAGTAGAGCATGGCCTGCTCCACAAAGCTTACCAACTCCTCTTTTACAAGCATTACCTTGCCAAAGTTGGATGTTTTCTGCCTTAACTGGCGCTTTCCCTCAACAAAGAAATATTTGTCCCGGTTTACAAACAGCCTTGCTACAAGGTAGCCTACATCCTCCCCTCTGTTGAACTTTAGGGAATCTGCCAAGAAGTTATAGACATTTATCACCCCGCAGTATGAGTTGAATGGGTTTGCCTTAACATACGGGTTTTTCCAGACCGCATGGTCTCTGTCGAACTGGAAAACATCTGTATGAAGGCTAAAGACCAAGACATCGTCTGCAAATTTGAGTTCCGCCTCATATTTACCCCTGTCTCTATACTCCAATCTTACCTTCCTCTCATTCTCCTCCTCTAAAAGATCGTTAAGATCATTGCTCATCTCACCCAACACATCTTTAAGCTGGTTAAAGATGTCTAACGCTACTTCGTTAACTTGAACCTTTATTCTGGCTTTATGATTCAATGCCGCAAAAATCTTCTGCTGCGGCGAGGGATCTGCTTCCATAATTCCTTGTAAATATTTTTTTTATTACTGTCTAACCTTTTGTATATGTTTTTCAAATATTCTTTTTAAGCCTATAATCCGGCGATTATCCACCTGTCACTCTTAATATGCGCGTGCAAAGATGACTCTTCTGTGCGACGGCTTGCCGCTGAAGATGCACTTGCCCTCCTCCTCAACAACAAAGCTGTCTGTAGGGATACATCTTATTGTTGCTTTGGTGAGCTCCTTTATCTTCTCCTCTGTCTCTGTTGTACCGTCCCAATGGCAAAGAAGGAATCCGCCCTGCTCTATCTTCTCTTTGAACTCATCCCATGTATCTACCTTATAGACATTTTTATTTCTAAAGTCAAGTGCCTTGTTATAGATGTTCTCCTGTATTACATCCATAAGGCCTTTTAGGTATTCTGCCAACCCCTCTTCTTGTCTTACTTCCTTTGTCATGGTGTCTCTGCGGGCAACCTCAACTGTATTGTTCTCCAAATCTCTTGGACCTATTGCCAACCTTACAGGAACACCTTTAAGCTCCCACTCTGCAAACTTGAATCCGCTGCGGTAGTTGTCTCTGTCATCTATCTTTACTGTTAATCCCAATGCCTCCAATTGGCTCTTTATCTGCTCCATCTTTGCAACAATGGCCTTTCTCTCCTCCTCTTTCTTGAAGATTGGAACCATTACAACATGAATAGGTGCAAGCGCAGGTGGAAGGACCAGACCGTGATCATCTCCATGAGCCATTATAAGAGCACCCATCAAACGGGTTGAAACGCCCCACGATGTTGCCCATACATAGTCTGAAACTCCCTCTTTATTTGTAAACTTAACATCAAATGCTTTTGCAAAGTTCTGTCCGAGGAAATGTGATGTACCTGCCTGAAGAGCCTTTCCATCCTGCATCATAGCCTCAATGCAGAGGGTATCCACAGCTCCGGCAAATCTTTCGCTCTCTGATTTGTGTCCTACAACCACAGGGACAGCCATATATTTTCTTGCAAATTCGGCATACACGTTAACCATCTTCTGCGCCTCTGCTTCTGCCTCCTGTCTTGTTGCGTGTGCTGTATGTCCCTCCTGCCACAAGAACTCAGCTGTTCTTAAAAAGAGTCTTGTCCTCATCTCCCATCTAACGACATTAGCCCACTGATTGCATAATATAGGGAGATCCCTGTATGATGTTATCCAGTTTTTATATGTATTCCATATAATGGTCTCCGATGTTGGTCTTACAATAAGTTCCTCCTCCAATTTGGCATCAGGATCTACTACCACACCGGGGCCGTTAGGGTTTACCATAAGTCTGTGATGCGTTACAACGGCACACTCTTTTGCAAATCCCTCAACATGTTCTGCCTCTTTGCTTAAGAAGGATTTTGGTATAAAAAGAGGGAAGTATGCGTTTACATGGCCTGTAGCCTTAAACATCTTGTCCAATTGCTGTTGCATCTTCTCCCATATTGCATAACCATAGGGTTTTATAACCATACAACCTCTTACGGCAGAGTTCTCTGCCAAATCTGCCTTTACAACCAAATTATTGTACCACTGGGAATAATTATCCTCTCTTTTTGTAACCTCTTTTGCCATATTCTTAAAATTATCCGAGTAACGCCGCAGTAAAACGGCAATTATATCGTTTATACTAATAAAATAACTCCGTTGTGAGTATTAAATGGAATATTTTTTGATACTTTTGTAATCAAGAGCACAAAAATACAAAATAAATTAAAAAACTGTCTAAAACAGGAGGGAAAATGAGAAATATTACCTATTTGCTAATACTTAGCGCCGTTATGGGACTTTCATCCTGCATGACAACCGGTGGCAGTTGGAGTAGTCAGGGGGCATACGCAAACAGCCTGTATTACACTCCGGATCCTAATGCAGAGCAGGCTGCACTTGAACAGAAACGTCAGGCAAGTGAACTTAGAGATCAGACGAATCAGTCTATAAACGAGATATACGTTGGAGACAATAATCAGGTGGACATAGATTACAGGATAGATCCGTATAATTCGTCTGTGACAACTTATTCCATTTTAGATGATAGTGAGAGTTATGAGGCAAGGTTGAGGAAGTTTGATTCTCCTACCTATACGATTAACCTTAATATCTATGACGACAGCTATTGGTATCGCCCTAATTGGGCAGGATACTCGGGCTGGTACAACCCGTGGTGGGGTACCTACTGGCGCTATCCTTGGTATTACGACGATTATTATTGGGGATTTGGTTTTGGCACCAGAAGCTGGTATCTTGGCTGGGGCGGATGGTGTCCCGGATATTATGATCCTTGGTATCCCGGTTGGGGATATTGTTGGGATTACGGCTGGGGACACGGACCCGGTTGGGGACATGGCTGGTGGCACGGGCATTCTCCTCGCGATCACAGATCTGTGTACTACGGAAGAAGGAATGGAGGTGGCATAATGCACAATGCGGGTGACGGTAGAAGGCCTTCCAACAGCAATACAAGGAGAGATCCTTATACATACGGGCACAGCAGCTCCTCTCCGGTATACATGAATGGCAACAGCAATTATGGCAGGAATAATGGCGGCAGCATATACAGAAGGCCAACAAACAACGGGCAAAACAGTGTTGTAAATGGAAACAACAACTCCGGTAACAGAAGAAATAATAGTGTTGTAAACAGCAACAGTTCACAACAGAGACAGAACAACAATAATTCTAATTACAGGAGAAACTCAAACAATAGCGGAACTGCTACACGGAGCAACAGCAACTCCAACAGCAACAGCAGCTACAGAAGAAGTAACAACACATCGAACTATACATACAGCAACAGCTCTTCTAACAGCAGTGAGTCGTCTTATTCGTCGGGAAGCAAATCTAACGGAGGAGGGGGATCAAACTACAGAAGAAGATAGCGTTATTGCATAATTTTAATTAGGAAGAAGATGACAACAGTTAGAAAATTGAATATTTCATACAGATTATTTGCCGGAATAGGCGCAGTTGCACTAATGATTATCTCTATGGTTGGAAAGGCCAATGCTCAGACTGCAGATGATGCTTACAGATTATCGTGGCAGACTCCGGTGGGCACGGCAAGGTCTGCTGCCATGGGACAGGCGGGCGTAGCTCTTGGCGGTGATATGGGATTTGTTTTTTCAAATCCGGCAGCCTCTGCCATCTACAGATATAATGAGGTGACATTCTCTCCGCTACTCTCTATGAACAGTACAGATATGACATATTTGGGAAACAAGACGAGCGATTCAAAAACAACATTTGCCATATCTAACTTTGGTGCGGTAGGTTCCTTTAAAACAGGAATGACAAACGGGATTAAAAATTGGTCGCTTGCTATAGCCTACAACAGGTTAAACGACTTTAACAGTTCTATGTATGCTACCGGCAGGACAGCCCAAAGTAGTTATCTTGCATCAATGGCGGCGGAATTGCAAGGGGTAAATGGAAAGGATTTGGATATTACAGACTCATACGATCCGTTTGGAAACCAGTCTTGGAAGAGTGTTCTTGCATGGAACGCCTCTCTTTTAGATACTCTGCCCGACACACATGGAAGGGAATACAAGGGTGCCACCGAGAATCTGAACGGCTACGACATTACAATGGGTGGCGAATTGGACCAGAGATATACATCTGTATCTAAAGGGAATGTTTCTGAGGCATCGCTCAATATTGGCGGAAACATAAATGACATTTTTTATGTTGGAGCAACAATAGGTATTCAAAGCATCTACTACCGCAAAGATGAGAACTACTCCGAGTTTGCATTAAGAAGCAGCGATTTTCAGACAGGATTCAATTCATTCACACATAGATACAGCCTTAAGACAACAGGTACGGGCATAAATGTAAGAGTTGGTGCAATATTCACTCCTGTGCATTTCATAAGATTGGGAGCAAGCATATCCACCCCTACTTGGATGTATCTCCACGATGAGTGGGAGGAGAGGATTGCATCCGATTTTTCGGCTACTCAGACATCACAGGCGTATTATGCCAACCTCGTTTCACCGCTTGGAAAATATGATTATATCCTAAGGACTCCGTTCAGATGGAATATTGGTGGTGCATTTGTATTTGGACAGCGCGGCACATTGAGTATAGATTACGAAAGGACAGATTACTCTACAATGAAGCTTAAAGACCCGGATTATAAATTGGAATTTAACAAAGAGAACGCTGCCATAAAGGATAAGTACAAGGCTTCTGATAACGTAAGAATTGGAGCAGAGGTGATTGCAACACCTTCACTTGCAATAAGAGCCGGATTCCGGTATTACACTGCAGGACTTAAGGAGAACAATTACGAAACCTACATTGGTTCTGCCGGATTAGGATACAGCTCAAAGGGGGGATTCTTTGCAGATTTGACATACATTAGGCAGCTGAAGGATGGCAAGGATGATTACCGCTTCTACAACAGTGCAGGGGGCAGGGAAGCGCCTGTAGCAAACGCTTCTTGGTATAATTCGAGATTGGTGCTTACCTTAGGATTAAGATTTTAGGAGAGCGTTAAGATAGAGCATTAATGTTATGAAATATTGCCTTTTGGGCAATATCTTACAGAAACGAGACAGAATTAGGGCCTTCGTTAAACAGGAGGTCTAAAATAGAAAGATTGGGCGTAAATCCGTATTTGTTTGTAAATACTTGGTAATACGCCTTTTCTTTATAGAAAGGGTTGTTGCTTACGGATACTTTGGGATGGATTGCAGATCTTAAATCCAAGGTATCCGGTTCTGTTTTTTGAGGATTTTCATACTCCGTTGATAGCGAAAATCTCTTTTCAATTCCGCACAGTTCACATAACAGCGAGGTTAACTCCATATTTAGGCCAAGCAGTGTCTCAATATGAGAATCCAAAACTGCAAATATCTCATCTTTATAGTACTCAAAGAATGGAGAGTTACCGTATGCAGCCTCTATAGCTCTCTCGTGCTGCAGAACCCACGGTTTGGAGTAATCTATTCTTATATCGGAAATAGGGAGTTTGTGCGTAGGGTCTAATGTTATATTGCCGGTTACACTGCCGGTTACGCTGCCGGTTACACTACAGGCTACACTTCCGCCTCCGCGCAACACAGGTAGCGTTAAAACAAGAACCCCGCTGCCGGTTAATATATGGCAACGGGTTCTGTATGATTGTTTTTGGTACTGTTCACACGCCTCTATAACCATATTGCTGCAATTATCCAACACCGCAAAATACTCAACAGGAGCAAAATAGGCAGTTGACAGCAACACTCTGTTAGGCAACGCACACATGGTAAACGCTGTTTGTATTACGCTATTCTTCGGAAGAAGATGGGCTGTATTTGATTATACCGCGCTTAGACTCAGCTATAAAGTCCAAGATAATCCTCTTCTCCTCAGAATCCGGCATTTCTGTCTCTACCTTTTTGCAGGCATCCGAAACATTAAGGTTACTCTGATATATAACTCTGTAAATATCCCTTATTCTCTCTATCTGCTCGCTTGTAAAGCCTCTACGTCTCAACCCAACTATGTTAATGCCAAAGAAAGACAAAGGTCTCTTGCCCGCCATTGCGTATGGAGGGACATCTTTTCCTATTAATGAGCCTCCCGACAACATTGCGTGGCAACCTATTTTTGTAAACTGGTGCGCTGCGGAGTTTCCCCCTATAATTGCAAAGTCATCTACATTAGTCTCACCGGCTAAACCAACATAGCTTACAAGGATAACATTATTTCCAATAACACAGTCGTGAGCCACATGAACGTACGACATAACCAACACATTGTTTTTGATTATAGTCTTATACTTGCCGCTGGCTGCAGTACCCCTGTTAATTGTAGCACATTCCCTTATGGTAACGTTGTCACCAATCTCAACGTATGTAACCTCGCCCTGGAATTTAAGGTCTTGAGGTATGGCACCTATTACAGCACCGGGGAAAATATTGCAGTTCTTGCCAATTTTAACGTAGTCGTAAATTGTAACATTAGGGCCAATATGACATCCATCGCCAATCTCTACATTCTCTGCAATATAGCAGAAAGGCTCAATTGTAACATTCTTCCCTATTTTAGCGTTTGGGTGTACTACCGAATTATTCATTATTGTAAAATTTATTCTGTTTATCTGTTCTTTATTACCTGAGCGACCATATCACTCTCACATACAAGCGTATCGCCAACGTATGCCTTGCCGTTCATACTTACTATAGACCTTCTGAGAGGATTGGTGATTGTCAACTTAAACACAACAACATCTCCGGGTATCACCTTTCTCTTGAACTTTGCGTTGTCTATTTTGGCAAAATATGTAGAATATCTTTCCGGCTCATCAACACTATTCAATACCAATATACCGCCAACCTGCGCCATCGCCTCAATCAACAGCACTCCGGGAACAACAGGTTCCTCAGGAAAATGACCGTTAAAATACCACTCGTTAACACCAATAGTCTTTATACCTACAACATAATCCTCCCCCATCTCAATAATCCTGTCCACCATTAAAAACGGAGGTCTGTGAGGAAGTAATTTTTTAATGCCGTTAATGTCCAAAACAGGAGCTGCATTTGGATCATACTTAGGAATATTAGTCTCGTGTTCCATTACTGTATATTTAGTTGTTTTTTAGATATGTGTCATATATAAGCCCGGCCATCTTGGTATTTATGCCATGCCCGCTCTTATAAGCTATAACCTTCCCCTTTATATGCTTCCCTACAAGAGAGAAGTCTCCGAGAAGGTCTAACAATTTATGTCTTGCACACTCATTGGGATATCTTAACTCCAAGTGGTTAAGATAACCCTCCGGTGCACGTTCCAATGTCTTAACATTAAAGACTCCGGCCAACCTGTCCAACTCCTGCTGTGGCACAGGTCTCTCAACTATGATTATGGCGTTATCCAAATCGCCACCCTTTATGAGATTATTCTTAAACAGTGGCTCCAATTCATGGAAAAAGACAAATGTCCTGCACGGAGCAATCTCCTTTTCAAAACTTGTCTCAACATTGAATCTTGCATATTGGTTGCCCAAGACCTTGGAGTTATAATCTATCATAAGGTCTACAGAGAATTTGTCATCCGGCATAATCACTATCTCAGAACCGGTATCCGGGTTCTTAATCTCAAGCTTCCTGTCTATTGTAATATACTCCCTCTCTGCATCCTGTTCCACAAGTCCGTCTTTCATTATCGCATCTGCAAAAAGTCTGGCACTGCCGTCTAATATAGGGACCTCCTGGCTGTTTATACAAACCAATACGTTATCAACGCCAAATCCGTAAAGTGTTGCCATAAGGTGCTCAAGCGTAGATATCTTAACGTCACCTTTCTCCAATGTTGTTCCACGAGAGGTTGTTGTAACATACTTTACGCAAGCATCTATCATAGCATCCTCGCCAAGATCCGTTCTCTTAAATTTAACTCCAAAATTCACCGGAGCAGGTTCAATGCTCATCCTTACCAATCTGCCTGTGTGAAGGCCCTTTCCCTCAAAAAGATATTTTCCTTTTAATGTATGCTGTTTAACACTATTTATCATATATAATCATTATAAGCGCACAAAGATAATCATTTTAGCAATCTGTTCTTAACAAAAACTTATCTGAGTTGTTTAAAGGCGGCATAACATCTAAGGTAGGCTTTATAGTCAAAAGCAGGAGAACCAAGCAAAATTTCACCCTCTTTCTTTATATTACCCATGATGCCGGCCTGAGCGCCTATAGATGTTTTATCTGCTATTGTTATATGTCCCGATATTCCAACCTGCCCACCTATCTGGCAGTTCCTTCCAACCTTTGCACTGCCTGCAACACCTGTCTGTGAAGCAATTACCGTATTTTCACCAATCTCAACATTATGCGCAATCTGAATAAGATTGTCCAATTTTACCCCTTTCTTTATTATTGTCGTACCCATTGTAGCCCTGTCAACTGTGGTATTTGCACCAATCTCTACGTTATCCTCTATTGTAACGATTCCGGTCTGAGGAATCTTCTTGTACGAGCCATCTTCAGTTGGCGCAAAGCCAAAACCATCCGAACCTATAACAACATTGGAATGAAGAATACAGTTGTCTCCAATCTTACACCCTTCATATATCTTTACGCCGGGGTACAATATGCAGTTTTTGCCTATTGTAACATTATGCCCAATGTAAACCTGCTCGTACACCTGTGTTCCATCACCAACAACACTTTTCTTCCCCACATACGAGAATGCACCAATATATGCAGTTCTGCTAATCCTGCTGCTCCATGCACATTTTGCCCTCCAGCTCCGTCCCTTTCTGTTTGCCTGCTTAAGGGAGTTGAGCAGATCCAATAACGAGGCAACAGCCTCATAGGCATTATCTACTACAATAAGTGTAGGCTCTATGTCGTGATCTGGTTTAAACTCCTTGTTTATAATGACAATACTTGCTTTACATGTCTCAAGAAAATGTTTGTATTTGGGGTTGGCCAAAAAGCAGATGGCACCTCTTTTTCCACTCTCTATTTTTGCAACGGTAGAGACCTTTACATTTGGGTCTCCTATAATCTCACCATTAAAATGTGCGGCAATTCTCTCAGCAGTAACTTCCATTTCAAAAATCTTTTAAAACACAAATTTAACATAAAATTAATTACAATTCATAATAACAGATGCAACAAGAGGCTGTTTGGACAATTTTTAATTACAAACAGCTTCCCGACAGACCCCCTTTACACAAAAATCCAATGATTTTGTGTAAGTTTGCAGAAAAGATATTCAGAGTTATGCTTATAGTTTTAGAGGGCTTGGACGGTGCCGGAAAGAGCACACAGGTAAAGATGCTCAAAGATTATATAGAGAAGAGCGGAAAAGAGTTGAGATACATTCATTTTCCAAGGTTTGACACGCCGGTATACGGTGAGATGATAGCCGGTTTTCTAAGAGGTGATTACGGGAAGATAGAGAGCGTGCATCCGCAGATTGTAGCACTGCTCTTTGCAGAGGACAGAAGGGTTGCCTCGGGCAGGATAAAAGAGTGGCTCAATAATGGGGATACAGTCCTGTTGGACAGGTATGTTTACTCAAACATTGCCTATCAGTGCGCAAAAATTGCAGATGACGCAGAGAGGGAGCAGTTGAGGGATTGGATCTTTAACACAGAATACAATATAAATGCTATTCCACGCCCCGATGTGAATATTTTCCTTGATGTACCTGTCTCTTTTGTCGACAAAAAACTTAAAGAGAACAGAGATGGGGATGACAGGGCATACCTTAAAGGAAAAGAGGATATTCATGAGGCGGATATCGAGTTTCAAATGCGCGTGCGCGATATATATATCAAAGAGGTGAAACGAGATACAGATTTCAAAAGGGTTGATTGCAGCGATTGTAACGGTAATATGCTGCCTGCCAATGAGATCTTCTCAAGAATAACTGCATTGTTTATATAATTTTCCAATAAGTGCCGGCCCACAATACCGGTGATGGTCATATCTGTTTGAAAGGAGATAAAAAGAGGTATTATGAGATTTCTAAAAGGGATTAGCAGAATCCTTATAGGTGTTGTATTTATAGTTTCGGGATTTCTTAAGGCATTGGATCCCGTTGGAACCTCCTTAAAAATTAAGGAGTACTTGGGAGCAATGAATCTTAATTTTTTGGACCTTTTTGCAACTCCGGGTGCCATTATTCTATGCTGCATTGAATTCTTAATAGGTATTGCTATTCTAAAGGGGTTAAGAATAAGGTTGTTTTCTGTTATAAGCCTTGTTTTTACACTTTTCTTTACAGTTATAACATTGTGCTCCGCAACATTTCTGTCTGTTAAGGACTGCGGATGCTTTGGTGAGGCAATCCATCTTACCAATTGGCAGACGTTAGGCAAAAATGTCCTTCTTTTGGTTGCTGCTGTTGTAATTTACAGCCAGCGCAGCAGTTTCGCACCAATTGCAACAAAATTCTGGCAGAATATCTATCTTGGAGCGTATTCTCTATTTATCTTGGCAACAACTCTTTACTCACTGTTTTTCTTACCGTTAGCCGACTTTGGGCAGTTCAAGCCGGGTACAGATCTCATAGCCAATTTGTCGGAGAACCAACTTAAACAGTTTAAAACAGTTATAATATACTCTAAAGATGGTGTAGAAGAGGAGTTTACATTGGACAATCTGCCGGATTCAACATGGTCTTATGTAGATACAAAGTCTGTCCTCATTGCAGAGGGAAGCAGCAGCAACATAGATTTCTCCATAAGGGACAACAGAGGCAATACAGTCACTGATTCTATTTTAAACCTTAATTCGCCGCTTGTTTTTGTATCTGTTTACAAAAACCTGTCAAATAAAAAATATTTGGAGATAGAGCAGATGGAGGACAGTGTTACAAAAGCCGGAGGAAAACTGTTTGTACTCTCTGCATCCAACGAGAAGCCAAACATATCTTTGCCTGTATATTCGTCTGACCACAAGACACTTTTATCGCTCAACAGAAGCAACGGCGGCCTTACTTATGTCTATGAAGGAATTATCATAAAAAAATGGAGCCGGCGTAACTACCCAACTAATATGGATAACATATTTGGGCAATCTCCGAATATTTTAATTGCGGACACCATCATACAGGAGCAATTGTTTATAGAGTTCTCCTTAGCACTATTAATCTTTATGGTGATTATCATAAGATCTGTTTCCAAACGTATCTACAAGAATCATTTAAAGAGACTTAAATCACAGAGCGAGGCAAAGATACATAATAGTGCAGAGATGCAAGACAGTACAGAGATGCAAGACAGTGCAGAGATGCATGATAATGCAGAAGTACAGAATAATGCAAAGTAACACAACTATCTGCTGTACCTGTCCCAATAGCTGGCATTCTTCTTAAACTGCAACAGATCTGCCAATGCAGACGCCTTTGCATTTATTCTAAAACTCCAACTCTGCCATTGCCCCGACGGTACCCATGAGAACGATATCTGGAAACAGTGCAGATCGTATGACGCGCTCATCTGAGTGGTGGTGAGTTTCATCTTGGCTAAGTCGAAACCGCTGTTGAGGCTCACATTAAGCTTCTCCGTAAGCCTCATCTGCCCCGAGAATCCAAGCGCAACCGTATGGTTGTTAATTGTTTGTCTTACTTGGTTCGCGTACTGATAACTTCTTGAATATGAATAGTTGAAGTTAAAATTGGCAGACCACGGGATGTTAGGGTCCATATAGTACAACCACCCTCCCGGTATGTACTCACCTGTAACAGGGTGGTAATATATTCGCTGGTACTGCGTTACCGTTCCATGCCCATGTCCGTCTCCTCCTCTTCCGCTTCCCGACGAATTGCTGCCGGATTGGTTATTATTGTTGAATTTATAGTCGTAGTTTTCTCCCATTTTACTTTTTCCCTTACCGCTAAAACCGTATGTGAACGACAGACTTGCATTGGTAAGCCTTGCCAATTTAAAGCCACCCTCCTGTACAATGTTAAATGTTTTAATCCTCTGCCCTCTCTCATTTATTGCGTAAGGGTCTAATGTTGCATTTGCATTGAGCCCCAATTTACCGAATATGGTTGTTGACATATTAACGGATATGTTGGAAAAGTTCATTGAATCTGCCAAAAAGTTATACGAGCCACCTATTGAGAGCTGGTCTATAAGTTTTATCTTCTTAACCCCTTTTCCGGTTGTATCCTTTAAGTCCCTTACTTTGACTTCTAAGTTGTTTCCTATTGAGAACGACATACTTGCACTCTTTCCCCTTGACGGAGCAGAATTTATTCCACCTTCGAACCTGTTATATATCTCTGTATGCTGTATACCGTTTATGTCTACATAACTGAAGGTCTTGTATCCGTTCATCGCGGTTCCCATCTCCGGTTGAAAACTGAAGCCTAATGATGGAGTAACCATATGCCTTATCGCCTCTACTTTTCTATTCTTGCCAAAGTTGAAAAGACCATATAATCTTGTAGTGACAGACAAACCTGCAGAAAAATTCTGCGTAATGCCAAAGGTGCTGAACGGATCTGACTTCTCGGTTACAACCTCTTGTGTTTCGGTATCGAAGTATTTGCTTATATCTGTAAAGTACCAATTCATTCCGTAGTTTACAGATGGCGCAATCTGTATATATTTGAGCAGGGTAAGGCTTGGCAACTGAATACTGAAATTATGTCTCATTCCGTTTGTCATGTGGTCTTTCCAAAAATTGGGATCTTTAACCTGACTCGCCTTAAAGCTCATCCTGTTCTCTAATGTTGTGTTATAATTGAAGGCAAACTGCTCGTAAAATTTCTCCTTTCCAACCCTCTCCTTGCGTTTGAAAGGATATATTCTGTTAACTGTAAACGTTAAGTTAGGCAGAGTAACAGAATAAGAACTGTCTCGCGAGCTCTGGCTGTGAAGAGCATTTACTGTTAGGCTGAACGGGGTTCCTGCCCATGTTTTTCCGTATGATATAGATGATGATATCTGGTTCTGCAGTGCTTGGTTTATATTTGTCTGGTTGTTATACTTATTGTTGTTAGGGCTGGAGAAGTTTACAGATGCCCTGAAAGTGGTTCCGGGACGTGCTTTCGCATCCTGAGAGTGAGTCCACTGAACAGAGAAGTTTGTCATCTCGTTATAATCCGGCGAGCCCTTCTCTCCGGTTACGTCATCCTGATACGTAAGCGAGAGTGTTCCGTTATATTTATACCTTTTATTATATCTTGAATTCAGTTGCATGCCCCATGAGCCTCTGGTATAAATATCTCCTGTGGCAGCAAGGTCAAAATGATCTCCAAATACGAAATAGTATCCCAATCCTCTAAGGAAAAAGCCCCTGGCTGTCTCCTCTCCATATGTTGGAACAAGTACACCCCCGCTTCTTCCGCCGTTGAGCTTTGGCACAAAACCAAACGGAAGAGCAAATGGCGTTGGGACATCCTCAACTACAACATACGCAGGCCCGAAAACTGTCTTCTGTCCCTTGCCTTTTTCATTAATCACCTTTGCGGCTGTCATCTTTAGGTAAAAATGTGGATGTTCAAGATCGCAGGTGGTATATTTTCCTTTTGAAATATTTATGGAATTGTCGGGAAGCTTCTTTAAAAACTTGCCATGCAGATACCCCTCCCCTTCTTGGGTTATCATATTTTTGATCTTGGCTTTCTGCGTCTTAAAATTATAGTAGACACTCTCCATCTCATAGCTCTGCTCCCCCTGTTTCATTACAGGACTGCCCTTAATCACCCCGGTGGTATCCGGAAGCCCCTTGGCAAAGACAATACCTGTAGACATGTCGTAAGCCATATAGTCTGCCCTAATCTCCATGTCATTGTACTTTACACTCATATCTCCATAGTAGTAGAGCATCCTCTTTCCATCTGCAAACACCTTTACTGTTGAATCTCGGGCTGTTGAGAATACGGGAAATTCCAATGTTCCGCGGTTTTTGAGTGAATCCTGCTCTGTAACCGCAAGTGAATCGCTGCCGGATAAAGTAACAGAATCTCTGCCTAATATAGCAAGCGAATCGCTACCGGACAGAGTAACAGAGTCTCTGCCGAATGTAGCAAGAGAATCTCTCTTTGCAGCGTGCAGCGTGTCTGTATTTGCTACCGTAAGTGAGTCCGGTCTTCTTAGTGTCTCCTGCAGAATATCTGCAGATATATGCTTATTGCATTGGTATGCCTGCGCGCCAACAAAACTGCCGGCAAAAAGCACCAGCATTGCTATTATTGTGATTATTAATGTTTTTGTTCTCGCAGACATTAAGAAATCATTTTGACTTTTAATTCAACAATTATAATATTAATAGGGATAAACCGGCAAAATTAGTATTTTTGCAAGGTGCGAATTTAATACTTTTTTGCAACAATATGATATTTAAAAAATTTATAGCACTCTTTAGCATACTGTACCTTCTGTTTTTCTCCTGCGCAGTAGCGACAGATCTTTGCGCCTCTGTACCTAACAATGAATATACCAAACTCAAGTGTATTGTTATAGATCCGGGGCACGGAGGAAAGCATCCGGGGGCTATAAGCAAGGTGGGAAATATCAAAGAAAAGGATATTACGCTATCTGTTGCATTAAAGTTAGGCAAACTCATAAAGGATAACTACCCGGATGTAAAAGTTGTATTTACCAGAACCAACGACGTTTATGTAGATCTTGACGTTAGGGCTGCCATTGCAAACAAAAACAAGGCAGATCTGTTTTTATCCATACATTGCAACTCATCTACATCTGCAGAAGCTCATGGTACCGAGACCTTTGTAATGGGTACATCAAAAAGTCAGGGAAATTTTGATGTCTGCAAACGTGAGAACTCCGTTATAACCGTAGAGGACAATTACAAAGCCAAATATGAGGGGTTCAACCCGGACTCTCCGGAATCATACATAATCTTTTCTCTGTTACAGAATACTCATTTGGAACAAAGTCTTATCTTTGCATCCTATATTCAAGATAACTTTTCCAAAGGCCCGATAAAATATAACAGGGGGGTAAAACAGGGAGGGTTGCTTGTTTTATGGAAGACAACCATGCCGGCTGTTCTCACCGAAATAGGTTTTCTTTCGAATGCAAAGGACAGGGCTGTCCTTAACAGCAAGGCCAAGCAGCAGGAGATTGCTTCTGCTCTTTATAATGCCTTTGTAAAATATAAAGAGGGGTATGAGGGTAGAGAGAGCGTTGGCGTTGGCGTTAGCGTTGGCGATTTAGAAAGTAAAGAGAACGTTGGCGTTGGCAATTTAGAGGGTAAAGAGAGCGTTGGCGATTTGGAAAGTAGAAAGGGTGCGAATGGTGGTGTATGGGGTGTACAGGTGATGAGCGTGGCGAAAAAGCTTAACTGTTCTTCTGCCATGTTTAAAGGTGTTCCGGTTGTAAGATACAGAGTTGGCAATACCTACAAATATATACATGGTTCATTTGCAACAAAGGAGGAGGCCTTATGGGAGTTGACAGAGATAAGGAGGAAATTCCCAAAAGCATTCATAACAAAGATGAAGGATTATAAGCCGGACAAATAGAATAAAAACCGGACAAGCAACCGATATAAAGTTGTACAAAATAAAATAATAAATAATAAGATAACACACGAATCATAATGAAACCTATATTAAATAAGAAACGGAATCTTGGGCTATTTGTGCTTGTAACAATAGCATGTATCTTTATTGTTATAAACTTTCTGCGAGGTAGCGATATCTTTAGCGGTCGTAACAGATATTATACAACATTCAGCAGTGTAGACGGGTTAAGCGCCACAAGCCCTGTTTACATAAGAGGTCTTAAAGTAGGCTCAATAGAGACCATAAAATATGACAATATAAAAGACCTGTTTGTCATACGTATGGCAATAAAGTCCGATTACGCGATACCTGCCAACTCTAAGGCCGAGCTTTACAGTGCAGATATACTTGGCAGCAAATCTGTAAGAATCTCATTTGGCACCTCAAACATCCACCTATCAAAGAATGATACACTGCAAGGGATTATAGTTCCAGACATGATCTCCACACTTACCGGCGAATTTGCTCCGCTTAAAGAGCAGTTCTCGGCTGTTATGGAGAACCTGAACAAAACACTCACAAGCATCAATGCTGTTTTAGATTCAACAACACAGAAAAATTTAAGTGAGACATTCAGCAACCTTAACGCAACAGCATCAAATGCAAAAGAACTCACTACACAGTTGAATGAGATGGCACCGCAGGCAAAGGCACTTGTTGCAAACCTGTCCGAACTGTCCGAAACATTAAAAGCAAACAAGGGTACAATTGAGGAATCTCTGAATAACATTAAAGGTTTTACAGGCAATATTGCAAAAGCACCTATTGAGGAGACGATTGAAAAACTGAACAGCCTTATATCACAACTTCAGTCTCCGGATGGGACGGTTGGCAAACTCCTAAACTCAAATTCAATTTATAACAATGTTGATTCATTAATCTTCCATATTGACGATTTAATTCAAAAAATTACGGCCAATCCAAAAAAATATATCAAGATAAGTGTATTTTAGGTCTTACGCCGCTATAACGTTGATTTAGGGTTATTAACAAGTTATTAACATAGGGGTGTGTATAGTCAAGTTCCTCTTTCCGTAAGAAGAATTTGACATATTTTTTACAAACATTTATTTTTCAAACATTAATTTATAAAATTAAATAAAATGATGCATTTTATTAGGCTTTATCTGTTATTAAAATGTTTTTCACACTTTCCACAATCAATTTCGTATTTTGATTTTCTTTTATTTCTTTTTCAATTTTATTACATGCGTGCATTACTGTTGTATGATCTCTTTTTCCAAAGTCTTTTCCTATTTGAGGTAAAGACATTTGTGCAACATTTCTACACAAGTACATTGCGATTTGTCTCGGAAATGCAATATCATTAGAACGTTTTGAACCCTTTAATTCTTTTGCACTTATATTAAAATATTTTGCAACAGTTTCTTGTATAAATTCTGACGATATTACTTTATCCTGTTGAGATACAATATCATTAATTGCTTTTTCAGCCATTTCCATGGTAATAGAACTATTAGTTAATGATGACTTTGCTATTAATTTATTTAAAGTACCTTCAAGTTCTCTTATATTAGAATCTATTCTATTTGCAATATTGGATAATATTTCATCATCAATAATGATATTATCTAATTGAGCTTTTTTTCTTAAAATTGCTAAACGTGTTTCATAATCTGGATTTGATATATCAGCAATAAGTCCCCATTCAAAACGTGACTTTAAACGATCTTCTAACAATTGAATATCTTTTGGAGGTCTATCACTTGAAAGTATAATTTGCTTTCCACTTTCATGTAATGTATTAAAAGTATGAAAAAATTCTTCTTGAATTCTTTCTTTTCCAGCAATAAATTGAATATCATCTATTAGTAAGACATCGATATTTCTATACTTTGTTCTAAATTGTTCATTTTTATTATCTTTTATTGCATTAATTAATTGATTTGTGAATTTTTCAGAAGTTACATATAAAATTTTAGCTTCTCTATTGTTTCTTAATATACTATTACCGAATAGCATGCATTAAATGCGTTTTACCAAGTCCAACTCCTCCATAAATAAATAATGGATTATAAGATGTGGCAGGAGCTTCAGCAACAGCAAGTGCAGCAGCATGTGCAAAACGGTTATTATTACCAACTACAAAAGTATCAAATGTATACTTTGGGTTTAAAGTTGGATTTGAATATCCAACTTTATTATCGGGTATTGTAGTATCTGATTCTATATCCTCTGGTATTTCTTCTTTTGAAACAATAGAAACATTGCAATCTTTATTAGTAATATATTTAAAAGTATTTTGAAGTAAATCGTGATATCTTGCTTCAATTGCATCTTTTTGAAAAGTGGATGTAGCTAATAAAATTATGTTACCATTATCTGCACTTTGAATTTCCAAGTTTTTTATCCAAGTTTCATAAGATATTTTTGTTGTTTCATCTTTTAATAATTCTTTTGCTTTTGTTAAAAGTTCATTTAATTCAGTTTGCATATTATTTCAGTCCTTCCAAAATCCTAAAATTGCTTATCGAATAATTGGACTTATCCACAAATTTATCCACATATGTTGATAAATATCCACATATGTGGAAATGCCAGATAAATAGGAATCCATCTATTTTTCGATACGGAATAACATCACAATATTCCAAGATTTTCTATATAATATCAAATAATATGTGGATAAGTCAATATAAAAAGAAAATTTATTTTATTTTGCTTGGAACTATTGACATAAATGATAATGTTAATGTATAATTGTAACATTGATGAAATAAAATGAAACAATCCGTGTAAGACGGTATATATACAATAGGAGGTGCAATAATGAAAAGAACTTTTCAACCAAAAAAGAGACAAGAACAAAAAGAACATGGCTTTATGAAAAGAATGAAAACTAAAGCCGGAAGAAATGTACTAAAAGCTAGACGTGAAAAAGGAAGAAAAAAAATTAGTGCTTAATATTTGGGGCCATATTAATAATGTGGCTCTTTTTACAATAATATGATAAAGAGTGAGTTTTATGAAAAAGGTAAAAACATTAAAGAAAAACTATGAATTTAAAAATGTTTTAAACAAAGGAAAATTTTATATTGGGAATCAAATAACTGTATACATAAATAC